>ERZ773130.1878-NODE-1878-length-17831-cov-12.788929_pt1 | contig 17831 bp, 13 predicted proteins | sample MGYA00511919_ERZ773130 | MGnify/ENA primary metagenome ERZ773130 (study PRJEB29015, sample SAMEA2737851) | human gut metagenome | biome: human gut; feature: human-associated habitat; material: faeces | place: China | collected 2012 ...
CCGCCGTCAAGGCCAAGGGCCTGCAGCGCACCGAGGGCAAGGAGTACGTCGTGAAGGACGGCGACGTGATCGAGTTCCTGTTCAACGTCTGATGTATGATAAAAGTGTCTCCCGCGCGCCGCGCGGGAGACACTTTTGCCCAGGAGAAAGGACATCTATATGATTATCGGAATTATGGGCGCAATGCCCGATGAAGTCGATCAGCTGTGTGCAAAGTTGGAAAACGTCACCGTGGAACCCTACGGCGGCGTGGAGTATCACAGGGGCACGCTGGCAGGCAAGCAGGTCGTGGTCTGCTGTGCAGGCATGGGCAAGGCCAATGCCGCCGCCACCACTCAGGTGCTCATCACCCGATACGGTGCCGAGAAGATCATCTTCTCCGGCATTGCAGGCAATATGACCAGCAAGATCGGCATTGGTGATGTGGTCATCGGCAAGACGGTGCTCTACCACGATGCCCAGCTGGACATGATCTGCCAGAACCCGCCCTACCTGAAGGAGTACGCCGGTGACCCGGCCCTCATCGCCGCCGCTGAAAAAGCCTGCGCCGAGGCAGGGGTCAAGGCCCTGACCGGCAAGATCGCCACCGGCGACCTGTTCGTGGGCGACAGCGAGACCAAGGCCGCCATCGAAGCCAAGTGCGCCCCCGACTGTGTTGAGATGGAGGGTGCTGCCGTGAGCCAGATCGCCGCCAAGAACGATGTGCCCTGTGTCATCCTCCGGGCCATGAGCGACAACGCCGACGAAGACGGCCACGAGGTGCTGGTGGTGAAGAAGTTCAGCATCGCCGAGTATGTGGCTACCGCCACCAGGATCGTGGCAGCCATGGTAGAAGCACTCTGAGCAGCCGGAGCGGCCTTTACAGAAACTGCTCCAGTTTCAGCCGGTTCTCTTCCTCCAGATCCTGCAGCTTCTGCATCAGGCGCTTGGAGCTGGGAGCCGCATCGGGATAATCCTTCTGGCTCTTGATGCAGTCCATCACGCCCTGACTGCTCCCCTCGCTGAGCATTTCGGCCAGATTGCGGGTGGATCTGTCGGTGAGCGTTTTCATGCCGATGCCCATTTTGGTGTTGAGCTTTGCCATGATGCTCTGGCCCTGAGCCGTGCCGCCGCAGGCCTCGATGGCGGTGTGGGCCTCCTGATTCAGTTCCCGGTAGAGGTTCCGCTCCCGCAGGAGCTCGGCCCGGAAGGCAGGATCCTCGGTCATGGGCACGATCTGTTCCAGCGTGTTCTTGCCCATCTCCGTGTTCTGCACCACCGCTTCCAGCAGATTCAGGTTATCATTTTTCTGGTTTTCCATACAAAAATCCCCCTTTGTGGCACTAGCTTGTACCGCAAAGGGGGATTTTATGCATTCGGTTTATTTGCTGCAGATCTGGTCACCGCCGGCGGTCTGGGCCGCCTTCAGGCGCTGCTCACACAGCTGATACAGCGCGTCCCAGTTTTTGCCCCGCACCTCGCCGGTGCAGGCGCAGCCGATGGACTGGGTAAAGGGCACCCGGCGCATCAGGCCCACCGATGCCACGCACGCGCGGGGCATCTCGGCATAAATGCCGTTCAGCTCCTCGGCCAGCTCTGCGCAGTTCTTATCCGCACAGCCGATGGCGAACAGCGTGTCCGTCAGGCGGCAGACCACCCGCTCTGCAGGGCGGTCGTAGTGCTTTTTCCACTGGTTGGCCACAAAACAGACCAGCTGGTTCATCACGGCATCGCCCTGCCGGGCGCGCATCCCGTCCTCATCATCCAGCGCCACCAGCGCCAGCGAAGCACAGCGATGGGCATCCGTCCACTCATCCAGCCGGGTGCAGAACTCCGTTTCAAAATAGCGGCGGTTGAACACGCCGGTCAGGAAATCGTGATTCATATCGTCCCGGCAGAGCTCCCGCTCCCGCGCGGTCATCCGGTCCTCCGGCAGGTCGCTGCCCGCCAGCGGAGCCGTCATCTGCAGCTGCCAGAGCTTGCCGTCCGCCTCGATCAGGCGGCGCAGCACGCAGTCCACCTGCCCATTGCGCAGGACATAATCCACCTGCAGGCCATCGTCCTGCCAGGTGTCCGCGGCCTCCTCATCGGCTTCCGTCAGGGTCACGTCTTCAAAGGCGGTCTGTGCGTTTTCTGCAAAGGCGCGCAGATCCTGTTCCGTCCATTCTTTTTTCATGCGTTTTTCCCCATTATCCGGTGCCGGACTCTCTCCCCTCCGGCACAGCTTTGCCACACGGCCGCTGAAAGCGCAGCCCCATTACCGGAATTATACCATCTTGTGCCGGGCGTTTCCAGCAAAACGCACAAACTTTAACGTAATTTTTTACATTTTCGTCAAACTGCTAAACACACTCCGGGTTTCCGGCCCGGTTATGTACGGCAGTACACGGCGCACTCTGCCAGAATGCGCTTGGCCAGCGCGGCAGTGTCGAACCCGTCGGCGGCGCGCCAGCTCCAGTTTCCGCCCAGCTTGCCGGGGCTGTTCAGGTGGGCTTCCTCGCCCAGGCCCAGCCAGTCGGCCATGGGGATGATGGCACGGTCGGCCACAGAGCCCAGCGCAGCCCGGAGCAGCGCGGTGCGGGCCGCCTCTGTTCTGACAGCGGCCACCTCCTTTGCGGTGGGTTGATAGCCGGTCAGATGCAGGTAGGCAGCGGCCACAGCCTTCTCCTTGGCCGATGCGCTCTCGTCCCACCAGGCGGTCAGCGTCGTGTTGTCGTGGGTGCCGGGGTAGACCACGCTGTTCTTGACGTGGTTGTGGGGCAGGTACTCGCTGTCCCCGCCGCCGAACGCGAACTGCAGCACCTTCATGCCCGGGAAGGTGCTGTCTGCCAGCAGCTCCCGCACACTGGGGAAGAGCTCGCCCAGATCCTCGGCGATGATGGGCAGCTTGCCCAGCGCACCTTTCAGCGCGTTGAACAGCTCCATCCGGGGGCCGGTCTCCCACTTGCCGGTCTTGGCGGTAGTGCTGTCTGCCGGGATGGCCCAGTAGGTGTCAAAACCACGGAAGTGGTCGATGCGGAGCAGGTCATAGATGCCCAGCGCATGGCGGACACGCTGGATCCACCAGGCATAGCCGGTCTGCTTATGGTAGGGCCAGTTGTACAGCGGGTTGCCCCAGAGCTGGCCATCTGCCGAGAAGTAATCCGGCGGGCAGCCTGCCACCCGGGCAAAGCCGCCGTCTGCATCCAGCTCAAACAGCGGGCCGCCCACCCAGGCATCCACGGAATCTGCCGAGACATAGATGGGGATATCGCCCAGGATCTGCACGTTGTTGGCGTTGGCGTAGGCTTTCAGCTTCTTCCACTGGATGCTGAACTCGTACTGCAGAAACTTCCAGAAGCCGATTTCTTCCTCGTTCTCTGCCTTAAAAGCTTCCAGCGCCTGCGGCTCCCGCTTGCGGTACTCCCGGGGCCACTGGGTCCAGCTCTTCATGCCGTTGGCGGTCTTGAGGGCCATATAGAGGGCATAATCCTCCAGCCAGCCCTCGTTTTCCAGCGTGAAGGCATAGTACGCATCCGGATAGTAATGGGCACAGCCGTGCTGGCCTGCACACTGCCTGCGCCAGGCGGCATAGGCGGCACGCAGGATCTTGTAGCGGCTGGTGTACAGGGTGCCGTAATCCACGTTCAGCGGGTCCTTGCCCCAAGGCTCGGCTTTAAGCTGGGCGGCTGTCAGCAGCCCCTCGGCTTTCAGAGCATCCAGATCAATGAAATAAGGGTTGCCCGCAAAGGCAGAGCAGCTCTGGTAGGGGCTGTCCCCATAGCCCGTGGGGCTCAGGGGCAGGATCTGCCAGATCTTCTGGCCTGCCGCCGCAAGGAAATCCACAAATTTTTCTGCCTTTTTGCCAAAGCAGCCGATCCCGTAGGGGCCGGGCAGGCTGGACACCGGCATCAGAATACCACTTTCACGCATTGTAAATCCTTCCTCGTCTCAAACTTTTTGCTGGGGCTTGTCTGTTTTCTATCATAACATAACTGCAGACTATTTTCCACAGGCAAAAAACGTGGTATACTTGTTTTTATATTAGGAGGTGCTTATGCAGCCAACCGAAAAATACTATGAACACGATGCCTACCGCCGGGAGGCGGTGGGGCATATTTTAGCCGCAGAGCCGGACAGCCGGACCGGCGGCGGGCGCATCGCGCTGGACGGCACGGTGTTCTACCCCGAGGGCGGCGGCCAGCCTGCCGACCGGGGCACCCTGACCCTTGCCGACGGCACGGTGCTGACCGTCACCGATGTCCACGAGCAGGCGGGTGTCATCTGGCACATGGTCACTTCCCTGCCCGCCGGGGCGGTGCCCGGGGCCGAAGCGGCACAGGCCATCGACTGGGCATGGCGTTTTGACAAGATGCAGCAGCACACCGGCGAGCACATCCTCTCCGGCATCCTGCACAGCATGTTCGGGGCCGAGAACGTGGGCTTCCACATCGGCTCCGATGCCGTGCGGATGGACACGAACATCCCCATCTCCGCCGAGGGGCTGAAAGCAGCCGAGACTGCCGCCAACCGCATCATCTGGGAGAATGTGCCGGTGAACATCACCTACCCCACCCGGGAGGAGCTGGCCGCCCTGACCTACCGCTCCAAAAAGGAGATCGAGGGGCAGGTGCGGATCGTGACCATCCCCGGGGCGGATGTCTGTGCCTGCTGCGGCACCCACACCGCCTTTACCGGTGCGGTGGGCCAGATCAAGATCCTGGCCGCCGAAAACTATAAGGGCGGCGTACGCCTGAGCATCGTCTGCGGCGGGCGCGCGCTGGAAGCCGCACAGGCCATGCGGGCACGGCAGGCAGAGATCGGTGCCCTGCTCAGCGCCAAGGCCAGCGAGACAGCCAACGCCGTGCACCGGGTGTATGACGAGTACACCGCCCTGAAATTCACCCACTTCGGGCTGTGCAGCCAGCTCTTTGACGCGCTGGCCGCGCAGGTAACGCCCGGTGTGGATGCCATCCGCATCGTGCCGGGGCTGGACCCGGACGGCCTGCACCGGCTGGCTAGCCGCCTGAGCGAAGCCACCACCGGCCTGTGCGCGGCCCTGACCCCCAACGAAAAGGGCACCGGCTACTGTATCGCCCAGGCGGGCGGTGATGTCCGTGCCCTGACCAAAGCCCTGAACGCTGCCCTCAATGGCCGCGGCGGCGGCAAACCCGGCATCTGTCAGGGAAGCTGCGCCGCAGAGCCGGAACAGGTGGAAGAATTTTTGCGGAAGCAAGACCGGTAAGCATCCTCGCCCTCTCCGTCTTTGCTTCGCAAAGCCACCTCTCCCAAAGGGAGAGGCTTTGGCAGTGCGGAAAACCATCCGTTTTTGCCAAAGGCTCCCCCTTTGGGGGAGCTGGCGCGTCAGCGCCTGAGAGGGCGAGCCACGTTAATTTTAAGGAGAACAACAAACTATGAGAATGCGTTTCAAACCCTACGCCCACGATGAGCTGATGGCCGCCGATTTCCACGTCCACGAGCCCCTGATCTGGGGCGGCAAGTGGCACGCACAGTATGCCCGCCCGGAGCAGCCCTTTGTGCTGGAACTGGGCTGCGGCAAGGGCGGCTTCCTCTCCCAGCTGGCCTGCGCCCACCCGGAGAACAACTATCTGGGCATCGACATCACCGACAAGGTGCTGATCCTTGCCAAGCGCAAGATCGAGGCCGCTTACACCGCGGCAGGCCGCCCCATCGACAACGTGAAGATCATGAGCACCGACATCGAGCGCATCAAGGGCGTGCTCACCTCTGAGGATACCGTCAGCCGCATCTACATCAACTTCTGCAACCCGTGGAGCAAGAACGCTTCCTCCAACAAGCACCGGCTCACCTATCCCCGCCAGCTCATCCAGTACCGCGAATTCCTCAAGGACGGCGGCGAGATCTACTTCAAGACCGATGACGACGACCTGTTCCGCGACAGCCTGGAGTACTTCCCCGCTTCCGGCTACGAGATCACCTGGAAGACCTTTGACCTGCACGAAAACGAGCCGGAGTGGAACATCCGCACCGAGCACGAGGGGATGTTCACCGAGATGGGCATCAGGATCAAGGCCCTGATCGCCAAAAAGCTGCCCGGCGATGAGACCGTGACCTGGATCGAGCCCAAGGTCCTGAAAAAGAGGAAGGCTGCGGAGGAAGCTGCTGCCGCCGCAAAGGAGGAGTAAGATGTCCTTTTTTGTCAACACCATGGTCTGCGGCTTTTCGCTGTATCAGATCCTGGCGTTTTTCCTGATCTACTCCTGCCTGGGCTGGTGTTTGGAGGTCATCTATGCCGCCGTTTCCACCGGCCAGCTGGTGAACCGCGGCTTTCTGAACGGCCCGGTCTGCCCCATCTACGGCTTTGGCATGATCATCGTGCTGTTCACCCTTTCGCCGCTGGCAGACAACCTGCTGCTGCTCTATATCGGCGGCGTGATCCTGCCCAGCGTGCTGGAGCTGGCGGGCGGCTGGGCGCTCTACAAGCTCTACCACACCCGGTGGTGGGATTACAGCGACTTCCCCTTCAACATCGGCGGATACATCTGCCTGGAGTTCTCCCTTTTGTGGGGCGTGGGCACCGTTGTGGTGATGAAGGCCGTTCACCCCGTGATCGCCGGCCTTGTGGAGATGGTCCCCCAGATGGTGGGCTTTGTCCTCATGTGCATCCTGTACGCCTGCTACGCCGCCGATGTGGTGGTGACCGCCTTTGCGGCCTCTGACCTGGCCCGTGAGCTGGATGCCCTGGAAAAGGTGGCCGACAGTATGCACGCCGTGTCCGATGCCATGACCGAGCTGCTGGGTACCACCGCCATGGATGTGGACCAGAAGATGGACGAGAGCCGCCTGCAGCTCAAGCTGGCAGCCGCCGAGGCCCGGGACAATGCCGCAAGGCTGAGCCCCCGGGATGCCGCTGCCGCCCTGCGCGCCAAGGCCGACGAGGCCATGGAGGCTGCACGCAAGTCCTCGCAGGAGGCCCGGCTCAATGCCTCTGAGGCCGCAACCGCCGTCAAGCTGGCAGCCAAGGGCACCGCAGAGCGCACGGCAGAGCTGCTCCGTCTGGAACAGCTGGCCGAAGAGCTGCAGGCCCGCAGCGAGGAGATGCGCGCCCGCACCCGGAGCTCCAAGTACTTCGGCAAGGGCCGTATGCTCCGCGCTTACCCCAAGCTGCGCCACGGCGAAAAGCACCGCTCTCTGGATGAGCTGCAGGAGCGCCTGAAGTACGAGCGCAGGCACTGACCCTGCCCGTTGCAGCAACCCCAAATGCCCCTGACCGGCTTCTTTCGGTCAGGGGCATTTTTCTTGCGCGCATTCTCCATAAAATCAGGCAGCTCTTGTTCTGCCGCACGATTTTGTTTTCATTCTGTTTTCCACCTTGTACGCTCCTTTTTTGTACACTTTTCCAAATCTTTTTTCGTCATATTGACAAAAAAAAAAAAGAGTATTTTATCCTGTGCAATATGCTATTCCCGCTAAAAACTGAAGAATCGGCAAGCCAGTCGAAAGGCTGCGACGCAAAGCTACAAGGGCCTGTAATATGGCAGCCAGCCGCACGTTATTCTCTCCGGGTAAGGTAATATGAAACCTTGCACCTCCTTGTGAAGATGCGTCGGCTTCCCTTCAGGAGAGCGAGCGCGCAGCGGGTCTACAAGGGTTCAGAGCGTTGTACCAGCCGTTTGGCCGGTGCGGCGCTCTTTTGTTTTGGCTGAAATAGAGAGAGTTTTTGGGAATATCATTGAAAAGGAGTAAAAAATTATGAGACCCAAGCGTTTGATCAGCTTATTGGTTGCGGTCTGCATGATGATCACCATGCTGCCCCTGTCGGCAGTCACGGCATTTGCAGCAGACACGTCAACTGACCCAGAAGACAGCTATAAGGGTTACAAGTATGCCTATACGGTAAATAACGGTAATGCAACCATCACAAAATTTCTTGGCCCTGATGATTCAGTAAACCCTGTTGATTCAGCAAGCACTGTCTCCTACGACATCGAAATACCCTCAGAGTTGAACCACCACCCTGTAACCGCTATCGGCGAGGATGCCTTTAGAGGTTGCTCTGCTCTGAAGAAGGTCACCATTCCACAAAGCGTCACTTCCATCGGCGATTCTGCCTTTGCAGGTTGCCACAACTTGGACTCTGTTACCATCAAGGACGCTGCCACATCAATAGGAAGCCGGGCCTTTACGGAATGCCCTCTTACAACAACGCTTTCATTAGGTAAAAATATTACGACGATCGGCGATCATGCCTTTTATTATTGCCTTAATCTGAAGAGTGTCACCATTCCACAAAGCGTCACTTCCATCGGCGATTATGCCTTTGGTGAATGCGTTTCTCTTAAAACGCTTTCGTTCGGTGAGAATTCGTTCGGTGAGAATATTGAGACGAATATTAAGACGATCGGCAATTATGCCTTTAATCATTGCAATGATCTGGAGAGTGTCACCATTCCACAAAGCGTCACTTCTATCGGCAGAGAAGCTTTTAGATTTTGCAACAACATGAAATCTCTTGCCATCAATGGCGCCATCGAATCGATGGGGACAGGCGCCTTTGCTGGGTGCATTTCTCTTGAAAAGATTTCGTTAGGTGAGAATATTAAGACGATCGGCTATTCTGCCTTTGCTTCTTGCACTTCCATTAATCTGACGAACGTCACCATCCCGGAAAATGTAACAACCATTAGACCTGGTACCTTTGACTATTGCACCCATCTGGAATACATTATGCTCCCTGCTGGATTGACTTCTTTCCAAGACAGTCTGAAAGGTTGTCCGGCTGGGAACCCCAATGGTGCCATCTACTACAAAAACTACAAGGCCACCGCAGATGCTCTGCTTGCAAACTCTACCAACACCGATCTGAAAAACCGCAATTTTCTTTACCTCTGCAAGGTGACCTTTGATGCCAATGGCGGCAACCTGACCGACCCCGCTGAGGTGCCGGTTTATAAGACCGAAAAAATCACTGATACCAAGGCAAACGAACTGACTGCCATCCATGATCCCACCCGTGCGGGTTACAAGTTCACCGGCTGGTACACCGAAGATGGCCAGCCCTTTGATGTGAACGAAACCGCAATTACGAAGGACATCACCCTCCATGCCGGTTGGGAGTTCGACCCCAATGCTCCGGTCTGCCACCCGCTGACCGTGACCGGCGGCACTGTTACTGTGAAATACGACGGCAGCGATGTGACCAGCAAGCTGAACAGCAAAACTGACGCAGCCACCGGCAAAAAGACCTACTCTGTACCGGACGGCGCAGAAGTGACCGTGACGCTGGACAAGACCGCAGTGCCCAATGGCAAAGTGTTTGACGGTTGGTCTACCTCCCTGCCCACAGGTCAGAACTGCAAGGCTGAGACCATCACTTTCCCCATGAGCAATGGTGTGAATGTGTCTGCCAAGTACCGTGATGCCGCCACTGACCACACCCCCGGTACCGCAGTCTGCCACCCGCTGACCGTGACCGGCGGCACTGTTACCGTGAAAAACGGTGACAAGGATGTGACCGATACCTTGACTGTTACTACTGACGAGACCACCGGCAAAAAGACCTACTCTGTACCGAAAGACGCAAAAGTGACCGTGACGCTGGACAAAGACAAGATCCCGGAGGGCATGGTGTTTGACATCTGGTCTACCGGCAAGTTCTCCCTGCCGCTGGGTCAGGACTACAAGGCTGAGACCATCACTTTCCCCATGAGCAGTGATGTGGATATTGCCGCACAGTACCGCGATGCCACCATCGAAGATGATGGGCCCGGCGTGCTGGGCACTGCGGCAATCATTGGTACTGCTGCTGTGGGCGGTGCAGTGCTGGGCTATCAGGCCTATTCTCTGGGCGCTGAATTTGCAGGCAAGCTGATGGCTCTGCCCTACTTCCCCAGCAACCGCAGCGCCCTTGCCATGATGCTGTGGGAGGATGCAGGCAAGCCCATGCCCGAATCCGAACTGCTCTACCCCGATGTAGGGCAGGAAGAGCGGGATATGGACCTGCAGCACGCCGCCCGCTGGGCCATGGAAAACGAGCTTATCCCTGACCTGAACGATGAGGGCACGGCTCCGGAAGAGATGAAGTTCTTCCCGGCCAATCCCGTAAGCAAGCTCGATGTGCTGAACGCATGGCAGAAGGCACAGGAGCTCAAGAACAACTAACGCCATCCCCGAATATTCCCAAATATACGTAGAAGCGCCTCATCCTTCACCGGATGGGGCGCTTCTGCGTTGTAATGAGTCGCAGCGGGTGTGGTCAGCTACTACATCTGCAAGTGGCTTGACGAGCAGTTCAAGGCCGGTAAGCACTAACCCTTAGCAAGCAGGAAGCCCCTTTGACAGTCGCAATGTCAAGGGGGCTTCTTGTTGCTTTGGTGATCCTATGGATATCACCCTATTCTCTTTCGCATTCCTATTATATGCGTTGGAATGCCAAAAGTCAAGAGGGCCGCCACAGATTTTGTTTCGCATCTGCGCCTGTTTCAGCTTATCACGCCCACAGATCCTCGGGGTACAGGCCCTCCTGGGTTTTCTGGGCGATGGCGGCCACCACGGTGGGCTTATCCTCGCGGTAGGTCACGCCGTACCACTTATCGGTGCTCTTGAGCACGGTGACTGCCGCCTTGCCCTCATCGATGAGCTCGCTGGCCACGGTGGGCAGGAAATACTCGCACTTGAGGGGGTTCTTGGGCAGATTCTCACGCAGCCAGCCCGCAAAGCGGCGATCGGCCTCGTCCAGGAAGCTCTTGCCGAAGCCCCACAGGTTCATGCTGACGGGCGCTTCCACCGGCAGGTCATCCGTGCCCTCACCGACAAGAGCGGTGCAGCGGATGCCGCCCTCATAGGTCTCGATGCCGGTGCGCTCGGTCACGCTGTGCAGGGTGCCGTCCGGGTTCACCACGCAGACACCGCGGGAGACGGTGCCGTTCTCGGAGACGGTATTCTTGAGCAGGTAGCTCACCATGCAGTAATCGTAAACTGCGCCGTCCTGATGGGTGGACAGATACTCATAGATGACCTTGAAGGCCTCGGGACCGTAGTAATCGTCCGCGTTGATAACGGCGAAGGGCCCATCAATGAGGTCTTTTGCGGCCAGCACGGCGTGGCAGGTGCCCCAGGGCTTGACACGGCCCTCGGGGATGGTGAAGCCTGCGGGCAGTTCATCCAGCTGCTGGAAAGCGTATTTCACGTTCATCCCCTGTGAGACGCGGTCGCCGATGGCGGCTTTGAAGGCCTCCTCGATCTCGTGCTTGATGACAAAGATCACAGTCTCAAAGCCTGCGCGGTGGGCATCGTACAGGGAGTACTCCACAATGGGCTGACCCTTGGGGCCCACCGGGTCGATCTGCTTCATGCCGCCGTAACGGCTGCCCATGCCGGCAGCCATGACCACCAATACTGGTTTGTTCATTTTTCTTTCCTCCTGCGTCAGTGCGCTGTTCTTTGAGTCTATTATACTCCAAAATTTCCCGGGCAACAAGGGATAGCTTTTCCTTGAATTTTTGCATGGATTCTCACCCGCTGCCGTGATAGAATAGAGGCAATGGAGTTTCCGCAGAAAAGGAGAATGCTTATGTCAACCAAAACTGTCTGGATCACCGGCGCGTCCTCCGGCATCGGGCGGGAGTTTGCCCGCCGCTATGCCCGGCTGGGCTTCCGTCTCATCCTGACCGCCCGCCGCCGCGACCGGCTGGAGACCCTTGCCGCCGAGCTCCGGGCGAAACACGGCACCCTCTGCCGCATCGTACCCGCCGACCTTGAGCAGGATGCGCAGGTCGCCGCCCTGTGCGAAGCACTGGCAGACGAACGCATCGACCTGTTCATCAACAACGCGGGCTTTGGTGCCTGCGGTGCCTTTTCCGAGACGGACGCGGGCAAGGAGCTTTCCATGCTGCGGGTAAACGTGCTGGCCATGCACCGGCTGTTCAAGTTCACCCTGCGCAAGATGGAAGCACAGGGCTATGGCACCATCCTGAACGTGGCATCCTCGGCGGGCCTGCTGCCGGGCGGGCCCTATATGGCGGGCTACTACGCCTCCAAAGCATACGTTGTCAGCCTGACCCGCGGCGTGGCCGAGGAGCTGCGGGAGCAGCACAGCCCGGTCTATGTCTGTGCCCTCTGCCCCGGCCCCGTGGACACCGAGTTCAACGACCGCGCCGACGTGGTGTTCGCCCTCAAGGGCATCACCCCGGAGCTCTGCGTGGAGGAAGCCATGCGCGGGATGCTCCGCCGCAAGACCATCATCGTGCCCAGCACCCTGATGCGCCTTGCCACCACGGCCCAGAAGCTCGTTCCCACGCCCCTGCTCATGCCCATCCTGGCCCACCAGCAGAAGAAAAAGCTGGGCTGATGGCCGCTTGACAGCGCACCGCCGCTCATGTATCCTAGAGGTATCCGAAAAACAGGAGGAATGTTCCATGAAAATTGCACTCATCAACGAAAACAGTCAGGCCGCCAAGAACGGCATCATTGAAGCCGCCCTGAAAAAGGTGGTGGAGCCCATGGGCCACGAGGTGGTCAACTACGGCATGTACGCCGCCGATGACGCTGCACAGCTGACCTATGTGCAGTGCGGCATTCTGGCTGCCATCCTGCTGAACAGCGGCGCAGCCGATTACGTCATCACCGGCTGCGGCACCGGCGAGGGTGCCATGCTGGCCCTGAACAGCTTCCCCGGCGTGATCTGCGGCCATGTGGAGGACCCCGTGGACGCTTACACCTTTGCCCACGTCAACGACGGCAACGCCGTTTCCATGCCTTTTGCCAAGGGCTTTGGCTGGGGCGGCGAGCTGAACCTCGAGTACTGCTTCGAGAAGCTGTTCGGCTTTGGCCACGGTCAGGGCTACCCCAAGGAGCGCGTTGTGCCCGAGATGCGGAACAAGGCCATTCTGGATGATGTGCGCGCTGCTACCTTCAAGCCCCTGATCGAGTGCCTGCAGAGCATCGACCAGGACCTGCTCAAGGGAGCCATTGCAGGCGAAAAGTTCAGCGAGCTGTTCTTCGCCTCCTGCAAAGATGAGCAGCTGGCCGCCTACATCAAGACCCTGCTGTAAGCGGAAGCGGCAGGATATGCGAATCTTATCCAAGCACATCCTGTCCGCCCTGAAAAGGGCGGTTTATGATACGAAACACGAGGAAGTCTAATATGGCATGGTTATACCATTTCAATCAGATCGTCACCCACGGCATGGAGGGTTTTCTGGAGACAGCGGTGCCGATGATCTCCGGGCTGGCTGAGATCATCGGCCTGTTCATCATCGTCACCAGCCTTGTCAAGGCCACCTACCACTATGTGCGGGCCACCTTTTTCCATGGCCAGCACGATTTTCTCCACGAGATGTCCAGCGGCCTGACCACGGCGCTGGAGTTCCTGATGTCGGCGGAGATCGCCAAGACTTTCCTGTTGCAGAACCTGGAATCGGTGGTGCCGCTGGCGGCCACCTTTGCCCTGCGGGCCATGATGAGCCTGATGCTCCACTGGGAGATGGAGGGCGGGCACCGCTCCGGCCGCAAAAAGGAAGAAACGCCCGCCGGTGAGACCGAGAAAAAAGAATGACTTATAAAGTTTCCCTCTTTTTTCTCGGTTCTGGGTTGTGTAAAACGTAAAAATCGCACCCCGGCTCTTGACAGTTTTGCACAAAGGGGCTATACTCGTGCCATCGAAAGCAAAGGCGCTGACGGAAGTGATTCCGCCAGCGCCTTTTGTGTTTTCGCTGGATATTGCTCGGGAGGAATAGAGGGCCTCCTGAACAAGGCTCCCGCGCACATTCGGTGCGGGGAGCGCATTACAAACCGGGGAGGTATTATAATGTTCAGTTCCATAAACACCTGTTGGGTGCTGGTTGCGGCATTCCTGGTCTACTTTATGCAGGCCGGTTTTGCGCTGTGTGAGGCGGGCTTTACCCGCGCCAAAAACACCGGCAACATCCTGATGAAAAACATGATGGACTTCTGCATCGGCACACCGTGCTACTGGGTCATCGGCTTCGGCCTGATGTTCGGCGGCACAAGCGCGCTGATCGGCGGGTTCGATCCGTTCATTCAGGGCGATTACAGCCACCTGGGGCTTGATATCCCGCTGTGGGTGTACATCGTGTTCCAGACCGTGTTCTGTGCCACGGCAGCCACCATCGTGTCCGGCTCCATGGCCGAGCGCACAAACTTCAAGGCTTACTGCGTTTACTCCGCTGCCATTTCGCTGGTGGTCTACCCCATCTGCGGCCACTGGATGTGGGGCGGCGGCTGGCTGCAGAGCATGGGCTTCCATGATTTTGCCGGTTCCGCAGCCGTTCACAATGTGGGCGGTGTGATCGCCCTGCTGGGTGCCGCAATGCTCGGCCCCCGTATCGGCAAGTACGACAAAGACGGCAACCCCCACGCCATTCCCGGCCACAACCTGACCGCCGGTGCGCTGGGCGTGTTCATCCTGTGGTTCTGCTGGTTCGGCTTCAACGGCGGCTCTTCCCTGAGCCTTGCCACCGATGAGGCCATGACCCTGACGGGCCTTGTCTGCTTCAACACCAACCTGGCCGCTGCCGTTGCCACCTGCGTGACCATGATCTTCACCTGGCTGCGCTACGGCAAGCCCGATGTCTCCATGACCCTGAACGGCTCTCTGGCCGGTCTGGTCGCCATCACCGCAGGCTGCGACGCGGTCTCTCCCTTCGGTGCCTTCATCATCGGCTTCGTGGCCGGTATCCTCGTGGTCCTGAGCGTTGAATTCTTTGATAAGATCGCAAAGATCGATGACCCCGTGGGCGCTGTCTCCGTTCACTTTGCAAACGGCGTGTGGGGCACCATTGCTGTGGGCCTGTTCTCCAACGGCGGCGACGGCGTGGGCAAGGGCCTGTTCTACGGCGGCGGCTTTGCACAGCTGGGCACCCAGCTGCTGGGCCTTATCACCGTTGATGTGTACGTTGTGGTCGTGATGTTCATCATCTTCAAGATCATCGACAAAACCATCGGCCTGCGCGTCCCCGCTGAGGTGGAGATCGACGGCCTGGATATCCACGAGCACGGCCTGACTTCTGCTTACGCCGGTTTCTCCATCTCCGATGCCAACGCCGCTGCCATGGTGCCCAACGAGAACACCGATCTGGGCGAGGATGATGCCTCCAGGGCAAGCGCCGTGCAGATGAACGCTGCCGTGCCTGTGGTCAAGGAGCCTGCCGTCATCCACGATGGCATCTACGACACCGGGATGCACAAGGTGTCCATCATTGCAAAGCTCTCCAAGTTCGATCAGCTCAAGACCGCGCTGAACGATCTGGGTGTGACCGGCATGACCGTGACCCAGGTGATGGGCTGCGGCATCCAGAAGGGCACCACCGAGAAATACCGCGGCGTGCCTGTGGACAGCACCCTGCTGCCCAAGATCAAGGTCGAGGTCATCGTTTCCAAGATCAGCGTGGACGCTGTGGTGGATGCCGCCAAAAAGACCCTGTACACCGGCCACATCGGCGATGGCAAGATCTTTGTCTACAACGTGACCCGCGTGGTCAAGATCCGCACCGGCGAAGAAGATTTCGCCGCCCTGCAGGATGTGGAGTAACGCTCCGCACAATTTTAACCGCTGTCCCGCTTTGAAAGCGTGACGATATTTGTTCTCCTTGTTCTCCTTTTTCCTTTTTCTGAAATCCATTCGGCAGAACCCCTGCTTCCTCCGCACAAGGAAGCAGGGGTTTGTCGTTGTCACCACGATGTGACCCCCCTGCAATGGTTCCGGGTTGACATCCCTGTGCGGGCGTGTTATTTTGGAGTGTAAAATTTTCAGTTTTTTTGTATCAGGAGTTTCTATGAGCAACTTGAATGATTTTAACCGCGAGGCCAAAGCCGCCCTGCGGGTGGCCCTGCAATGGCTGCTGCTGGCCGTGCCCACGGGTCTGGTCTGCGGCGCAGTCGGCACAGCGTTCCACCTGAGCGTGGAGTACGTCACCGAGCTGCGGGCCGCGCAGAGCTGGCTGCTGCTCTGCCTGCCGCTGGCGGGCCTTGCCATCGTGGCACTCTACAAGGTCACAAAGTGCGAAGGCGTGGGCACCAACAATGTCATCCGCGCCGTGCAGAGCGGCGAGCCGGTCAGCCTGCTGCTGGTGCCCGCTATCTTTCTGGGCACGGTGCTCACCCACCTGTTCGGCGGTTCTGCCGGCCGCGAGGGTGCCGCTTTGCAGATGGGCGGCAGCATCGGCTGGAACGTGGGCAAACTGCTGCATCTGAGCGATTACGTCCGCCGCACTGCCACCATCAGCGGGATGGCCGCGTTCTTTTCCGCTCTGTTCGGCACCCCGCTGACCGCCGCCCTCTTCGCCATGATGGTGGAGGACGTGGGGCTGACGTTCACTTCGGCCTTTATGCCCGCGTTCACTTCGGCCCTCATTGCTTACGGCGTATCCCTGTTCTTCGGGATCGCCCCGACCAATTTTGTGCTCAATTCCATCCCGCACCTGACGCTGGAAACCGCGCTTCAGACCGCCCTGCTGGGCATTGCCTGTGCCGCCGTGACCCGGCTGTTCTGCTGGACGCTTCACACCCTGGAACACGGGATCCCCAAACGGATCCCGAATCCCTGGCTCCGGGCTTTTGCGGGCGGTGCAGCCGTGGTAGCGTTCTCGTATCTGTTCGGTGTCGGGCGGTACAACGGGGCCGGAATGGCCGTCATTGCCGATGCCGTGGAGCAGGGCACTGCCCTGCCCTGGGATTTTGCCTGCAAGATCTTCCTGACCGCCCTGACCCTGGCAGTAGGCTTCAAGGGCGGCGAGGTGGTCCCAAGTTTCTACATCGGGGCGACCTTTGGCTGCATCGCCGGGCCATGGCTGGGCCTGCCCGCCGGGTTTGCCGGTGCCATCGGTCTGGTCTGCGTGTTCTGCGGAGCCACAAACGCCCTGATCCCCTCCATCCTGCTGGGATTCGAGCTGTTTGGCGGGCAGGGGCTGGAGCTTATTGCGCTGGGCTGCGGCGTGTGCTACATGCTCTCGGGCCACCACGGCCTCTACAGCAGCCAGACCTTTGTCACCAACAAGCTGCGGCCGGAGTACGCCTCCCACAAGTGGCGGGTCAAGCTAAAGAAAAAAGAAGAATGATTTTTCGCAGATTTTCGCCGCGGAGAGCTTGATTTTTTGCCGCCATCGTGCTACAATCAGCGTAGTTTCATCCTGACCAAAGCGATGATGCGGACAAACCGAAGCTCGTTCCCCATGACGCAGAGAGGGCTGCCCCGGATACCGGGTGCTGCAAGCAGCCTGCCGTGCATCGGGCTTCTACCACCGCAGAGCGCAGAGGAGAACCTCTGCCGGGTGCGCCCGTTACAGCACAGCGAGTGGCGTGTTCTCAAGGGCACGCAATTCGGGTGGAACCGTGGAACGCGTGAAATCTTCAGGCGCTTCATCCCGTAAATTTGAGCGGGATGGAGCGCTTTTTTGTTTTAACTTTCATCAAAAGGAGAACCACTATGAAGATCATCTACAAAGACGGCCATGTGGACGAGTGCCCGCAGGACCAGGAACTGCATGTTATCCGCCACACCGCTGCTCACATCATGGCGCAGGCTATCAAGCGCCTGTACCCCGAGGCTGACTTTGCCTTTGGCCCTGCCACCGAGAACGGCTTCTACTACGATGTCGATCTGGGCGACACCAAGCTCACCGATGACGATCTGGCCAACATCGAAAAAGAGATGCGCAAGATCTGCAAGGAAAATCTGGCCATCAAGCCCTTCATCCTGCCCCGTGACGAGGCTGTGAAGCTGATGGAGGAGCGCCAGGAGCACTACAAGATCGAGCACATGGCTGACCTGGCCGACGAGACTGAGTTCAGCTTCTTCCAGCAGGGTGAGTACGTTGACATGTGCATCGGACCCCACCTGACCTACACCAAGGCACTGAAGGCCTTCAAGATCA
>ERZ773130.1894-NODE-1894-length-17706-cov-4.750326_pt1 | contig 17706 bp, 7 predicted proteins | sample MGYA00511919_ERZ773130 | MGnify/ENA primary metagenome ERZ773130 (study PRJEB29015, sample SAMEA2737851) | human gut metagenome | biome: human gut; feature: human-associated habitat; material: faeces | place: China | collected 2012 ...
CACCTGCGATTACTACACTACAGACGGAAGATTTGCCGTACTGGCTAAACGAATTAAATAGTTCTGCTGAAAGCAACTTTGTCTTAACAGCAAAATGGCGTGCTAATTCAGATTTTCCAATGGATTTTCTGGACTGCACGCCATTTTCTTCTGTTTCATTTCTACCATTCATCAAAGTCATCCCGGCTTTTGCCATAGCTTCTCATCGCCGAACGCCATCTAATCTGATAATCACTTGTCATTGGGTCTGTTTCTTTTCCCTCCGGCACAAACGCAAGAAATTCTTTATATCTTTTTTCTTTTATATATTTTATTGCAAACATTATAAACATCATTGCTAAATAAAATAAATAATAATAATGTGTTAATGAACCTGCAAGTGCTGAAACTCCTATAAATATTAATAACTTATAATCTATTTCTTTCTTCTCTAATAGCATTAAGTGTAAATATGTTGTAATCAATACATTTAGTGTTGATAATGCATACATTCTTATATATATTACATTTGTTATTGATGCTAATACAAGTGATGATACCATAGCTATAATTGCAGATTTTTCTTTATATTTGTATTTGTCTTTTAATATTTTGTTTAGTATCAAATACATAAATATTGTTACAAATGCATATATTATCATATTTATTATTATTCCTGGCCATTTTGAATAACTATTTTTATGGAATCCCATTGCAAATCTTAATATTAAATAATATAAAGGTGGATGAACATCATTTTTTTGATTTTCATATACTTGTTTATATTGACCAATTTCATCATCATTTACACATAGATAATCTTCATAATATTTTCCATCATGCCATATATTATAAAAGTTTTCATTATCTTGTATTTCAACTTTATCATAACTTGCAAGACCTAATGAATATGCTTCGTCCATATGAATATATGATTTATTTGCTCCTACTATTATAAATATTATCGTCTGTATTATTAATATTATTGATATAATTATTTTTTCATATTTCTTTTTCTCCATCTTTTATTTTCCTCCTTTTGTAAGTCATTCTAATTTTAACATATGAAAATAAAAATCTCAACAAATATTTATTAATATTTTTTCAAATTCAGGCTTCTTAAAATTAACTAACCCATAGCATAAAGTGGCGCTTATCCTTTATAGGAAAGCGCCATTCTTTACTTATTTTATACATTTGTTGTATTCTTATTTTCTTTTTCAGCCATCTTTTTTTCTTTTTGCTTAATTTTCAAGTTGTCTTTAGCTACTGTCATAAGAAGTTTAATTCTATTTGTCTGATTTGCTTCACTTGCACCTGGATCATAATCAACTGGTACAATATTTGCATCTGGGAACATATCTCTGATAGTTTTTATTACACCTTTACCAACAACATGATTTGGTAAACACGCAAATGGTTGAACACAAACTATATTTTGAATACCATTTTCCATATATTCAAGCATTTCAGCCGTCAAGAACCAACCTTCACCTGTTTGATTTCCTGTTGATAAAACTGATTTTACATTATCTGCTAAATGCCAAATATCACAAGTTGGTAAATATCCTTTTTTAGATTTTTCTAATGCTTTTTTAGCATCTTTTTCAAATGAATTTATCAATTTTATTGCAACATCAAATAACATTGATTTCAATCCATTATTTTTTAATAATTGATGTGATATTACTCCATTTGCTGCAACATATTTAACAAATCCCATAAAGTCTGGTAAAACAACTTCTGCGCCTTCTTTTTCCAATAAATTTGCTACATAATTATTTCCAAATGGATGATATTTAATTAAGATTTCTCCTACTATTCCTACTTTTGGCTTTTCTTTTCCTTGCTTCCATTCAATTTTTTCAAAATCATCAACCATCTGATATATACTCTTTGAAAATTCTTTTGAACTACTATTTATTGCGAGTTTTTTTGCTTTTTCCATCCATTCTGCAAATAATTTATCTGTCTCACCTTTATTTTTTTCATAAGTTCTATTTTTATATAACATTTTTTGTAATAAATCTGCATAAACCATTGATTTTAATAGTTTTTCAACTAATGGTAATGTTAGTTTAAATCCCGGATTTTTCTCCATTCCAACAACATTAAATGAAATTACTGGAACTTGTCCAAATCCTGCATCTTTTAGAGCTTTACGAATAAATCCTATATAATTTGTTGCTCTACATCCTCCACCTGTTTGTGACATTATTAATGCTGTTTTATTTACATCATATTCTCCAGATTCTAATGCTTCTATCATTTGTCCTGTTGTTATAATTGAAGGATAACAAGCATCATTATTTACATATTTCAAACCTGTTTCAATTGTATTTTGTGTACATTCTCTTAAAAGTTTTGCTTTATATCCTTCACTTTGCAAAACTGGTTCAATAAAATCAAAATGAATTGGTGCCATTTGTGGAATTAAGATTACATATTCTTTTTTCATTTCTTCTGTAAATGGATTTTTCTTTAAGAAATATTCACCTGTTTCTTTTTCTTCTTTTTTATTATTTAATCTTTTATTAATACTTGCAAGTAATGAACGTAAACGAATTCTTACAGCTCCTAAGTTATTTACTTCATCAATTTTTATTAATGTATACATTTTTCCAAAACTTGTTAGAATTTCTTCAACTTCATCTGTTGTAACAGCATCAACTCCACAACCAAACGAATTTATTTGAACAAGCTCTAAATTATCATGTTTACCTACAAAATCTGCTGCTGCATATAATCTTGAATGGAACATCCATTGGTCAACAACACGAAGTGGTCTTTCTGGTAATGCTTTATCTGCCACGCTATCTTCTGTTAATACACACATTCCTAAACTTGTTATTAATGTATCTATTCCATGATTTATTTCTGGATCTACATGATATGGTCTTCCTGCTAATACAATTCCTTTTAAATTATTTTTTTCAATATATTCAATTGTTTCTTTTCCTTTATCATGTATATCTTGTCTACATTTTTGATATTCTTGTTGAGCTTTTTCTATTGCATTTTTTAATTCTTTTTTGTTAAAATTATATTCTTTAAATTCAGGTAATTCCATCATTCTTTTTAATAATGCTTTTGATTCAAATGGTAAAAATGGGTTTATGAATTTAATATCTTCACTTTTTAATTCTTCAATATTATTTTTTAATACTTCTGAATAAGATATTACAATTGGACAATTATATCTATTATTTGCATCTTCATACTCTTTTCTTGAATATGGTATACATGGGTAAAATATTGTTTTTATTCCTTTTTGAATTAAACTTATAACATGTCCATGTGATAATTTTGCAGGATAACATACAGATTCAGATGGCATTGATTCAATACCTTTTTCATATATTTTTCTTGTACTTTTTTCTGATATTATTACTCTAAATCCTAAATTTGTAAATAATGTAAACCAAAATGGATAGTCTTCATACATATTTAAAACTCTTGGAATTCCTATTGTTCCTCTTGGTGCATCTTTTTCTTCTAATGGTGTATATCCAAATATTCTATCATATTTATATTTTACTAAGTTTGGTAAATCTTTGTGTGAATTTACTATTCCTTCACCTTTTTCACATCTGTTTCCAGATATATGTCTTTTTCCATTACTAAATCTATTTATTGTTAATTGACAATGATTTTCACATCCATTACATCTTGTATGTGTTACTTTTATATCTAATTTATCAATTTCTTCGATTGTTGCAAGTGTTGAATGATATTCCATGTCCATATTTGCTTCATATTGTTCACATGCAAGTAATGCCATACCATAAGCTCCCATAAGTCCTGCTATATCTGGTCTTATTACATTTCTTCCAACAATTAATTCAAATGCTCTTAATACTGCTTCATTATAGAAAGTTCCACCTTGTACAACAATATGACTTCCTAATTTTTTTACATCTCTTATTTTCATTACTTTTTGTATTGCATTTTTTATTACTGAATATGATAAACCTGCTGATATGTCTCCAACTGAATATCCTTCTTTTTGTGCTTGTTTTATTTTTGAATTCATAAATACTGTACATCTAGAACCTAAATCTACTGGATTTTGTGCTTCTAATGCTTCTTTTACAAATTCTTCTATATTTAAGTTCAAACTTTTAGCAAATGTTTCAATAAATGAACCACATCCTGATGAACAAGCTTCATTTAACATTATATTGTCTATTGTGTTGTTCTTTAATTTGATATATTTCATGTCTTGGCCACCAATATCAACAATACTTGTTACTTTAGGTTCGAATTTTTTTGCAGCTGTATAATGTGCTATTGTTTCAATTTCATTCAAGTCTACATTTAATGCTGTTTGTATTAATTTTTCTCCATATCCAGTTACACCACTATAACGAATAATTGCTTCTCTTGGCATAACAGAATATAATTTTTTTAACATTTCTATTATACTATCAAGTGGTTTTCCACCATTTCCTTGATATGCTGAATATAGTAATGTTCCATCTCTATCTATAACCACTAATTTTGATGTTGTTGAACCTGCATCTATTCCAACAAAACAGTCTCCTTTATGTTCTGAAAGTGGTTTTTTAGCTACTTTGTCTTTTTCATGTCTAGCTTTAAATTCATCATATTCTACATTTGTTGAAAATAATGGTTTTAATGGTACTGTTGTTGTGTCATGAGAATGTTTTAATACTTGTATTTTACTTTTTAATTTTTCCACACTTATTGGAGACTCATCTTTTGCTTCTAAACATGCTCCTTTGGCAACTAATAAATGTGCTTCTTCTGGCACTATTGTTTGCTCTGGTGTTAAATGTAATGTTTCAACAAATCTTTTTCTTAATTCTGGTAAATATGTTAATGGACCGCCTAAAAATGCTACATTTCCTCTAATTGGTCTTCCACAAGCTAATCCTGATATTGTTTGATTTACAACTGCTTGTAAAATAGATACTGCAATATCTTCTTTTGCAGCACCTTCATTTAATAATGGTTGCACATCTGTTTTTGCAAATACACCACATCTTGATGCAATTGGATATATTGTTTGATATCCTTTTGCAAGTTCATTTAACCCTGCTGTATCTGTATTTAATAATGATGCCATTTGGTCTAAAAATGCTCCCGTTCCACCTGCACATGTTCCATTCATACGTTGTTCTACAGATCTTCCAAAATAAATGATTTTTGCATCTTCTCCTCCAAGTTCAATTACTACATTTGTTTGTGGAATATATCTTTCTACAGATCTTTTACATGCAACAACTTCTTGAATAAATGGTACATCTAAAAATTTAGCTGTACTCATTGCCCCTGAACCTGTTAATGCTATTGTAAATTCTTTATCTTTATATTTTTCTACTAATTCTTCTAATACTTTACATACTGTATTTTTTGTATCTGAATAATGTCTTTCATATGATGTATAGATTTCTTTTAAATCTTCGTCCATTACAACTATCTTTACTGTTGTTGAACCTACATCCATTCCTATATGTACTATTTTATTCATATTTTTTTCCTCTACATTTTTCTTCAATTCTTTTGCTAATATATCATATTAGTGTATTTTTTTCAAGTTAAAGTTTTTAACTGACTTTCCATTTTAATGTAGTTTATTATATCTTATATTTATGAATTATGTGTGAATTATATATTTTCTTTAACAAATTTATATATTAAAAAACGGCACTCCAACAGTAGGAGAGCCGCCGTGTGCTATTTGTGTTTATGTTCGAGTTTTAGCTTTTATTCACCGAATTCCATCTGGAAATCAGTGCTAAGCTTACCGTCTTTTCCTACCTCATAGGGTACAGAAAAGAACTTGTCATTGAGCGTTACATATCCAATATAACGCCCATTCATGCCATACCGAGTCAACCCAATAACCTCATCAGCAATAAAATAAAGCTGTTTCGTTTTGAGATTCATCAGCATAAGATTATTGTCGAGAGTCACAAAGTACAGTGCATTATCCTTCAGGTCGCAAAACTTCAGATAACTATAATCAGTGTCGACATAGTGTCTAAAGTGAATGCGCTCTGCCTCTTCAGCACAGCACCCATCGTGAATTTTGCCACACTTAGGGCAAACCTCAAGAAGGGCATCAGGATCTTCTGTTTCTTCCATAGAAGAAATCTCTTCCGGAGTCAGAATCTCAAATTCTTCTTCCTCCTTCATAAATTCTCCCGCGTTTGAAACCTTGACCACGACATTCTCCTGAAAAGTACTTTCAGAAATCTGTTTACCGTTGTCTGCCGCAAATGCGGAAACCGAAAGTGTTACCAGTGCAATAAGCACAATTGCCATACTCATAATTTTTTTCATTTTGTCTACCCTCCGTATGATTTATAGCACACTAAAAGAGATTCTTTCGAACCTATTTCTATTATAGCATATTTTCCCTTATATGTCAAAAAGAGCCCCCACTATTAAAATAATAGTGGGGGCTTTCAAGGAGGGTAGGCAGTGGGCCAAAGATTACACCCTATATGAATCAAAGAATTTCTATCATATATATATATTCAAAGGAGGAATTTTCATGATGTCTTTTAATAGAAATCCTTTATCTCTTACTAACAAATTGCACTTGGCAATACGTTTTACACTTTTATAGTATAATACATATTTACATAATTGTCAATACTTTTTTATATTTTTTTACATTTTTTTCAATTTATATGCTAAAAATATTATTTTTCCAAATATTTCTTTAAAAATTTTCCTGTATAACTTCTATCGTTTTTACAAATTTGTTCTGGAGTACCTACTGCAATTATTTCTCCACCTGCATCTCCACCTTCTGGACCTAAATCTATAATATAATCTGCTGTTTTTATTAGGTCTAAATTATGTTCTATTACAATTATAGTATTTCCTGTATCTACAAGCCTTTGCAAAATGTCCACTAGTCTATGTACATCTGCTACATGCAATCCTGTTGTTGGTTCATCTAATATATATAATGTTTTTCCTGTAGCCTTTTTAGAAAGTTCTGTTGCTAATTTAACACGTTGTGCTTCTCCTCCTGATAGTGTTGTTGATGGTTGACCTAATTTTATATAACCTAATCCAACATCATATAATGTTTGTATTTTATTTTTTATTCTTGGAATATTTGCAAAATATTCTAATGATTCCTCTACTGTCATATCAAGAACATCTGCTATACTCTTTCCTTTATATTTAACTTCAAGAGTTTCTCTATTATATCTTTTTCCTTTACATACTTCACAAGGTACAAACACATCTGGTAAAAAATGCATTTCAATTCTGTGAACACCATCACCTGAACAGCTTTCACATCTTCCACCAGGTACATTGAAACTAAATCTACCTTTTTCATATCCTCTCATTTTTGCTTCATTTGTACTTGCAAAAATATCTCTTATTAAATCAAATGCACCTGTATATGTTGCAGGATTTGAACGTGGTGTACGTCCAATTGGTGATTGGTCTATATTTATGATTTTATCTATATTTTCTAACCCTTTTATTGTTTTACATTTTCCTGGCTTTTCTGTTGCTCCATTTAATTGTTGAGCAATATTTTTATATAATACTTCATTTATTAAAGTACTTTTTCCTGAGCCAGATACACCTGTAATACAAATAAATTTACCAAGTGGAAATTTTACACTTATATTTTTTAGATTGTTTTCTGTTGCATTTACTATTTCAATATTTTTCTTGTTTCCAGGTCTTCTCTTTTTTGGTACTTCAATCTTCTTTCTTCCACTTAAATAAGCTCCTGTTATTGATGTTGGAACATTTTTTATTTCTTCTGCTGTTCCTTGTGCCATAACTTGACCACCATGAACACCTGCACCTGGTCCAATATCAATTATTTGGTCTGCAGCATACATTGTATCTTCATCATGTTCTACAACTAATAAAGAATTTCCTAAATCACGCAATTTTTTTAATGTTGCTATTAATTTATCATTATCTCTCTGATGTAATCCTATACTTGGTTCATCAAGTATATATAATACTCCTGTAAGACCTGATCCAATTTGTGTTGCAAGTCTTATACGTTGTGCTTCTCCTCCTGACAATGTTCCTGCACTTCTTGATAATGTAAGATATTCAAGTCCTACATCTATTAAGAATTGTAATCTTGCATCTATTTCTTTTAATATCATTTCTGCAATCATTTTTTGTGAATCTGTTAATTCAAGTTTTCTTAAAAATTCTTGTAAACTTTTAACAGATAAATCTGTCATTTCATTTATATTTATTCCACCAACTTTTATTGATAAAATTTCTTTTTTTAATCTCGCTCCGTTACATTCATCACATGGAAGTTCACTCATGTACATTTCATAAAAATCTCTCATTCCTTGTGATTTTGTTTCATTATGTCGTCTTTCTAATGTTGGAATTACTCCTTCAAATGGTGCTTTAAATTTTCTTGTTCCTAATGATGATGTATATTCAAAATCTATTTCGTCATTTCCTGTTCCATATAATATCTTATTTATAAAGTCTTTTGGCAAATCTTTTATTTTTTTGTTTTTGATATCTATTCCATAATGTTTTCCGACACTCTCAAAGTACATTTTTGCCATTGTATCGCCTTTTTTCATTGTACTAGCTCCAAATGCTTTTACACCATCATACAATGTTTTAGTTTTGTCTGGAATTATTAAATCTTCGTCCATTTTCATTAAATATCCAATTCCAGAACATTTTGGACATGCTCCATAAGGGTTATTAAATGAAAACATTCTTGGAGTTAATTCTGGAAAACTGAATCCACAATCTGGACAAGCATAATTACAACTATATAAAACTTGCTTTTCTCCTACTATATCAATAAGTACTAAATTATCTGCTTGTTTTAATGCTGTTTCTATTGATTCTGTAAGTCTTCCTACTATATCTTCTTTTATTACTAACCTATCTACAACAACTTCTATTTCATGTTTTTTATTCTTGTCTAATTTTATTTCATCAGATAAATCATATATTTCTCCATCAACTCTAACTCTTGCAAATCCATCTTTTTGCAGATCTTCAAATAATTTTGTATATTCTCCTTTTCTTCCTCTTACTACAGGTGCTAATATTTGAATTCTTGTTCCTTCTTTTATTTTCATAACATTGTCTACAATTTGGTCTATTGACTGTTTTTCAATCTTTTTACCACAATTTGGACAATATGGTGTTCCAATTCTTGCATATAGTAAACGAATATAATCATATATTTCTGTTACTGTTCCAACTGTTGAACGTGGATTTTTTGATGTTGTTTTTTGATCTATTGATATTGCTGGAGATAATCCTTCTATTGATTCTACATCTGGCTTTTCCATTAATCCTAAGAATTGTCTTGCATATGATGACAAACTTTCAACATATCTTCTTTGTCCTTCTGCATATAATGTGTCAAATGCTAATGATGATTTTCCTGAACCAGATAGTCCTGTTATTACTACTAACTTGTCTCTTGGAATTTCTAGATTTATATTTTTTAAATTGTGCTCTTTTGCACCTTTTATTATTATTTTATCATTCATATTTCTATCCTTTCCGACAATATTCTACTACATTTTATGTATAATTGCAATAATAAAAAAAATAATGCAAACCTAATATCTCTATTAGATTTGCACTAATCTTATTTTACAACCTCAACGTCAAGCATCAATTTTTCACCATTAATACTTACTTCTGTATAAGTATTTCTTTGTGTATTAAATACAATATTTTCTGTTAAAGTTTCTTTCTTTATTTCAGATTCAAATTTCTTTACAAGTTCTTCTAGCATTTCATTTTCAGATACATATAAGTTTATCTTATCTAATACTTCAAATCCTTTATCTTTTCTCATGTTTTGAACTTTTGATAAAATTTCTCTTACATATCCTTCTTCTTTTAGTTCAGGAGTTATAGTTGTATCTAATACTACACCAATTTCTCCCTCACCAGCAAATGCAAATCCTTCTTTTCCTTGCATTGTAACAAGTAAATTTTCTGATGTTAATTCTATTTGTGTTCCATCAATTTCTATATATTCTACTCCACCATTTTTTACTTTATTTGCTAAATCCATTTGATTTAATTTTGAAATTTCTTCTCTTATTTTTGGTATTAATTTTCCATATTCTTTTCCTAATACTGGTAAATTTGGTTTTATTTCAAAATGAACATATTCATTCATGTTTGCACCTAAATCTACTTCTTTTACATTCAATTCTTCTTTTACTATATTTCCGTAGTATTCAGGTAAAGTATCTACAGATATTAACATTTTTGAAAGTGGTTGTCTATTCTTAATATTTGCTGAGTTTCTTGCACTTCTTCCTAATTTTACTAATGAATAAGCTAAATCCATTTCATTTTCAAGTTTTTTATCTATAGATTTTTCATCAACTTCTGGCCATAAGCATAAATGAACACTTTCAGGTGCTTTTTTATCTAATCCTACAACTAAATTTTGATAAATTTCATCTGTCATAAATGGTACAAATGGTGCTGATATTTTTATTAAGTTTACTAATACTTTATATAATGTTGTATATGCTCCTATCTTATCATCTGTTAATTCTTCTCCCCAGAATCTCTCTCTGTTTGTACGAACATACCAGTTTGAAAGTTCATCTGTAAAATCTTCTATTTGTAGAGCTGCACTTGTTATATCATATTTGTCTAATTTTTCTGCAACTTCTTTTATTAAAGTATTTAATTTTGATAATATCCATTTATCCATTATATTTTCTGATTTGAAATCAGCATATTTATTTGGATTGAATTGGTCTATTTCTGCATATAAAACATAGAATGAATATACATTCCATAATGTACTTAAAAATCCTCTTTGTGTTTCTTGTACATTGTTTAATCCTAATCTTGTTGGTAACCATGGTGCTGAACATGTATAGAAATGCCATCTTGTTGCATCTGCTCCAACTTGGTCTAATAATACCATTGGATCTACACCATTTCCTTTAGATTTTGACATTTTTTGTCCTTTTTCGTCTAAAACATGTCCTAATACTATACAGTTTTCATAAGGTGTTTTATCAAATAAACATGTTGATACTGCAAGTAATGTATAGAACCATCCTCTTGTTTGGTCAATTGCTTCTGAAATAAATTGTGCAGGGAAGTGTTTTTCAAATTCTTCTTTGTTTTCAAATGGATAATGTAATTGTGCAAATGGCATTGATCCAGAATCAAACCAACAATCTATTACTTCTTTAAATCTTGTCATTGTTTTTCCACATTCAGGACATTTTAAATGTACATTATCTATATATGGTTTATGTAATTCTATTTCATCTGGACAATCTATTGCTTTTTCTTTTAATTCAGCAATTGAACCTATACATTCTTCATGACCACATTCACATTTCCATACTGGTAATGGTGTTCCCCAATATCTGTCTCTTGAAATTCCCCAATCTATTACATTTTCAAGGAATTTTCCAAATCTTCCTGTTCTAATTGTATCCGGATACCAATTTATTTTGTTGTTATTTGCAACTAATTCATCTCTTAATTTTGTCATTGCAACAAACCAACTTTCTTTTGGATAATATAAAAGTGGTGTGTCACATCTCCAACAATGTGGATATGAGTGTAAATGTTTTTCTTTTGCAAATAGTTTTCCATGTTCTGCTAACCATTTACAAATATCTTCATTACAATCTCTTACAAATCTTCCTGCCCATGGTTCAACTTCTGGTACAAATTTTCCTGATTTATCTACTAGATTTACAAATGCAATTCCATTTTGTTTTGCAACTAAACTATCATCTTCACCATAAGCTGGTGCTATATGTACAATTCCTGTACCATCTTCTATTGTTACATAATCTCCATGTATTACTTCAAATGCTTTTCCATCTACTTTTGCAAATGGCATTAATTGTTCATATTTTGTTCCTAATAATTCTGTTCCTTTGAATTCTTTAACTATTTCATAAGGTGTTTCTTTTAATACATTTGTAAGTAAATCTTTTGCTAATATATAATTTTCATATTTTGGTTCATCATCTGTTCCAATATTTGCTTTTACTTCAACATATGTATATGCTTTGTTTACACATAGTGCTAAGTTTGATGGTAATGTCCATGGTGTTGTTGTCCATGCTAATATATATTTATCTTCTCCAACTACTTTGAATTTTGCAATACATGTTAAGTCTTTTACATCTTTATATCCTTGTGCAACTTCATGTGATGAAAGTGCTGTTCCACATCTTGGACAATATGGCATTACTTTATGTCCTTCATATAATAAGCCTTTTTTCCACATTTCTTTTAATGCCCACCATACTGATTCTATATAATCATTATGATATGTTACATATGGATGTTCCATATCTACCCAAAATCCGACTTTATTTGTCATTTGTTCCCACATGTGTACATATGTGAATACACTTTCTTTACATTGTTTTACGAATTTTTCTACACCATATTCTTCTATTTGTTCTTTTCCTGATATACCAAGTTTTTTCTCTATTTCAAGTTCTACTGGTAATCCATGTGTATCCCATCCTGCTTTTCTGTCTACATGATATCCTTTCATTACTTTGTATCTTGGTATAATATCTTTCATTACTCTTGTTTCGATGTGTCCAACATGTGGCTTTCCATTAGCTGTTGGAGGTCCATCATAAAATGTGAAATATCTTTGACCTTTGTTCATTTCAAAGTTCTTTTTTATTATGTTCTTTTGTTTCCACATTTCTGCTACTTCATTTTCCATTCCTACAAATCCATTTTTTAGTTCTACTTTTTTGTACATAATTTTTTTTACTTCCTTTCCTAAATTTATATTTGGTTTTGAAATTATAATTATTATTTTTCAACCTACTTTATTTGTTTTTTACACTTTTAATATTTTGTAATTCAAATCTATATTTTTGTTTTATGTCTGGATATTTTTTATGATCTACTTCTGATAAGAACATATCTTTTGGGCGTACCCATAATCCTCCATCTTCATATAATCTTCTTTCATCTTCCACTAAAGTTTCTCCAGCTCTAAATGGCCATTGAACTCCTCTTGAACCTTCCATATTTGGTCCTTCTAACATTTCATAAGTTACACCTGTAATATCACAAGGCATTCCCTTAGAACATTTCTTTAATAATTCAAAAGCACTTCTTGGAGTTTCCCATCCTTTTAATAAATCTCCCATTCCAAGTTCCTTACCAATGTTATAGAAGATTTCGAAATCTGATAATTCTCCTTCTTCTTTTTCAATTACAGGATTAACCTTTGATAATCTTCTTTCAGTATTTATTAATACCCCTTCTTTTTTGATTGCTGGAACAGAAGGTAAGTATAAATCACAAAGTTTAGCACTATCAGTATCTTCATATATATCTTGAACTACGAAGAAATCTAAGTTCTTAACACACTTTTCGAATTCTTCATTATTCGCCCATGAATGTCTTGGGTTTGTACAAATTACCCATAACCCCTTAATTTCTCCTGCAATTGCTTTTTCAATTATTGCATTGTAAGGAATTGTTGGTTTTGTAGCAAGTACACTTTCATCTACACCTAAAGCTTCAGCAACTGCTTTTCTACGTACTGGATTATCAAAATCTCCACCACCATATAAACCTGTTGTATTACTAAATACTCTTGAACCCATAGCATTACATTGTCCAGTTAAAGAGTTTGCACCTGTACCTGGTCTACCCATGTTTCCTGTTATTAATGCTAAATTAATTATAGATTGAGCTGTTCTAACTGCTTGGTAACCTTGATTAACTCCCATTGTCCACCAGAATGAAACTCTTTCTCCTGCATGAATAATTTCAGCTAATTCTAAAACTCTTTCCGCACTTATTCCTGTTTCAGCTTCAACTTTATCTAAAGTGAATTTAGCTACATGATTCTTGAAATCTTCATATCCTTCTGTATGATTTTCTATGTAGTTAACATCAATATATCCTTTTTCTATTAAAACATTAGCTAAAGTATACATTAATACTAAGTCAGCCTTTGGTTTAATATCTATCCATATATCAGAATTCATAGCAGTTTCTGATTTTCTTGGATCTATTGTTATTATTTTAGCTTCTTTATTTTCTCTAATTCTTCCCCAGAATACTGGATGAGCTATAACTGGATTTGCTCCAATTAAAATTATTGTATCTGAAAGTTCTGCATCATTTAATGTATATGGTGGAGCATCAAATCCAAAGCTTTGTTTATGAGCAACTACTGATGTAGCCATACATAATCTTGTGTTTCCATCTCCATTAATACCCATATAGTTTCTTCCTACATGCCCTAGTAATGCCATATCTTCTGTTGGCATTTGTCCTGTACTAATGAAGGCAACACTTTCTTTACCGTATTTTTCTTGAATGCTTGTCATTTTTTTAGCAAATGTTTTAAAGCCTTCTTCCCATGAAATTTCTTTCATTTCACCATTTTCATCTCTTAAAAGTGGGCTTTTTCTTGCTTTAATTTTTGTTTGTTGCTTATCTAAGTTTAATCCTTTTATACAACAAAAACCTTTATTTACAGGGTAATCAACAGTAGGAGAAACCTTAGCTATCTTACCATTTTCTACATAAAAATCTACATTACATGCTAATGCACATAAATTACATGTTGATTGAATCTTCTTCATACTACTTTCATCTCCAATTCACAATTTTAATAAATTTTATATTCAGTATTATTTCAGATTCATTTTATCACTAAAGGTTATATGCAACTGTGATTATAATCACAAATAATTCTTTTTATTGTTATTTTTTTAACGAAAATCTTTCTCTTTGAAATCTGTGCAAAATAACGGTGAATCTGCTATTTTACACAAATAATAGTCCTGCTAATTGTGCATATCGTCTTATTTGGACTTTTTTTGCGGAAATATAATTAGCAATAATATTATCATTTGCGATTTTCTTCGACAATGCTTTTGTAACAAAAAGTCCGTGTCAAGTATATTTTGACACGGACTATCTTGCTATTTGTGGTTAAATTTTGTCATTTGGTTTATCAAAAAGATTTAAACAGTTCAATTGCCTTTGCAGGGTCAGCAGCTCTGAAAACAGCTGTACCCGCAACGCATACATCAACGCCTGCCTCGGCTGCCTGTTCAATTGTATCTCTGCCAATTCCGCCGTCAGCCTCAATCAGAATATTATCGAGACCTCTGCGTTCACACTCCTTCTTGATTTCTCTTACTTTCGGCATCATATCGGGCATAAAGCTTTGACCTCCGAATCCCGGTTCAACCGTCATAACAAGCACAAGGTCAAGCTTTTCAAGATAAGGAAATACTGTCCACGCAGGAGTGTTAGGCTTTAAAACAAGACCGGACTTAATTCCTCTTGACTTTATTTTGTCAATTGTGCTGTCAATATCGGAATCACACTCAACATGGAATGTGATAATATCAGCGCCTGCATCGGCAAAATCATCAATATACTTGAGCGGATTGCTTATCATAAGATGAACATCGAAAGGACGGTTTGAAAACTTTCTGACTGCCTTGATAATCGGTGCACCAAAAGTTATATTAGGAACAAAGTGGCCGTCCATAACATCGAGATGCATCCAATCGGCACCTGCCTGATCCATTCTTTCTATTTCTTCACCCATTTTTGAAAAGTCACAAGATAAAAGTGACGGAGCTATTTTCATATTTATTTTACATCCTTTCTACGGTTTCTGAAGTGCAGGGGCAAACACAGCGGCAGCACCCCAGAACAACGCATAAATCAAGACTTCAAGTGAACCCATAACACCCACACCCGCATACAGTGAAAGGGTTGACGCCACAAGCAAGCCGAGAATTACGGCAATCAGCTGAATTATAATTGAAAGCGAAATATTGTGCTTAATTTTTACGCAGCCTGTAACGGCACGGGCAAGCGATGCAGCCTTACCGTTAGTAATGAGGTAAGAACGAGAGGTTTCTTCAACAGTGTCCTCTGCCTCTTTAAGAACATTTCCGAGTCCTGTCGGCAACACCTTGATACTGCGATAGAACAAATCGTAAAGATTTGCAATAAGGTCATTTGTAACATTATAATCGGTTGTTCTGATAAGGAAACTGATGCCGTTGGTTTCGGCTCTCTGCATTTCAGCCTTAAGCTGAGGGTCGGCGGTATATTTTGTAACGAACATTGCAACGAGTCTGCCCGCTCTCGAAAGATATGTAACCTGTCTGCCCTGAGAAGTATATTTCTCCTCATATTCCATATTCGGAACTTCAACGCTGTATTTTTCCATAAGGGTGCGTGAGCCGACAAGGATTCTCTCGCTGTTAATCCAGCCGACAAGACCGATTTCGTCCTCGTACAGCACACTTTCAACCTCGGGAAGAGTTTCGTTTGTTTCGGCAACAACCGAATCAAACGCATTTGCAATCGGGTTCTGAGCCTCTTTGAGAATGGCTATACCGCACAAAAGTGACTCGTCAATTGCGTACTCCTCAAAGGTTTTGATTCCCTCAAGTGAGATTGATTCGGCAGGGAACAGCTCGGTTGCATCTATCATAATGGCAGTGCTGTCGCAGAACTGTTTTACAGACGGATAACCCGAAAGCATTGAACCGTAGGAAAGCAAAGTTTTGCAGAGCTTTCTCACAGGAGCATTGACCGACAAAAGCGTTGCCACAGGAACGGACACCGCCGTTACAAGGGCAAATGCACTCAACGCACCGGCAAATGACATTTTAACAATGCCGTACATAATTGCGATTATCACTGACGCAACCGTTGTTATCGGGGCAAGTTTTGATGCCAAATCCTCACTCGGATCGGGAGCGTAGGATATTTTCAGGAAGTTTGCAGGGAATTTTGTCTTATGCTGATATGCAATAATCGGACGGTCGGCAGCAGTACCGCTCATCATCTGTCTTGCAACAGACTCGTTATTATAAATTTTTGACGCATACTTCTGACCCTTTGATGATACAAAGCAGAAATTATCCTTTACACGAAGAACCATCAGAAGTTTGCCGACATTGTTCGCAAAGAATGCAACCAGCGGAATTACCGTATAATAATTTACATAGAAGCCGTTCAAATCGCCAAGGCAGAAGAATGATACTATTATCTGAACCATTCCTGCCGCACCGGCAACAGCGACAGCCGTGTCGGAGTTGCCCTTTATACGGACAAGCGGCGAAAGTCCGCTCAGCATTGCCACACGATTAAGCACAAGTGATGCTGTCATAAGAACAAACAGCAGAATTGCGTATGCAGCGGGTGCAAACGGTATTGAGGAACAGATTGCACTCGGAAAAATTCTTGTCACAATTGTAAGCACAACAACTATAGCTGCAATTATTCCCGAAAGCAGGCTTCTCATAAACAGCTTTCTTATATTAAGGTTAAGTTCATAGAATATGCTCTTTTCGTCCTCTTCACCTGTATAATCCTCAACAGGCTTTGCGTTTTCCTCTTTAACGGTATCGCTGTCATCGGATTCATCTTTTGAAAAAATCCCTACAAGAGCAGAAATCACCTTTTCACCGAGAGGACGATTGTCCTTGTGCTTTTGCTCAGCGGGAGCAGCCTCTTCATCGACAGCAGTCGGTTCAGGTCGAAGCACATGAGCTATTACCGAAGGATTTTTTGAACGGACATACTCTTCATACTCGTTAGCGACAACCTCAGAAAATCTGCCTGCCTTAACATTAAGAATATTTCTGGGTTCATCGGGACGATAAACAGGAACTTTTGCAACCACTTTGCGTGGCGGTTTTTCGGTATTTGGAAACTGATGAACAGGAGTTTTAGAAGATTCGG
>ERZ773130.1897-NODE-1897-length-17666-cov-4.156096_pt1 | contig 17666 bp, 10 predicted proteins | sample MGYA00511919_ERZ773130 | MGnify/ENA primary metagenome ERZ773130 (study PRJEB29015, sample SAMEA2737851) | human gut metagenome | biome: human gut; feature: human-associated habitat; material: faeces | place: China | collected 2012 ...
GTAAAAAGCTTCTGATAGTCCCGAATGCCGGGCACGGAATGAGCTATATGTCCGATAAAAGGGCTTACCTCGGCACGGTCTCCGAATTTTTGAAGAGCGCCCTTGAAACCTGAAGGTCAATATAAATATAAACCGTATAATGCATAAGTTAACATAAAAAAGTGGATAACTCGGTGGAAAAGTGGATTAAGTCGGTATAAATCGGGCAAAGTTATCCACCGCGGTTGCAAATATAAGGTCTTATGTTAATTTAGACATTAGATTTTAGACGGCAGACATCAGATGTGCAAAATCGCAGCTTTTGCACAAACCCCGGCTCTTTAGCCTATGGTTTGCTATACAACATAATAATTATATAAAATCGGGGTCGTCTTAACTCGACAGCCCCATTTCGATGTTTGACATTTACATGCCGCCGTGATATAATTTAACAGATAACTAACGGCTGTGTTCGGGTGATATATAAGTGTATAATAATTTTTTAAAAAGAGCTCTCGATATTGTGCTTTCGTTTATAGGTATTGTTTTTGCCGCAATACCTATGCTTATCGTTGCGGTAATTATAAAGCTTGATTCACCCGGACCGGTGTTTTTCAGGCAAAAGCGGGTGGGAAAGAATAAAAAATATTTCACAATAATAAAATTCCGCTCAATGCCGATAACCGCGCCGCATGATATGCCGACACATCAGCTTGAAAATCCCGAGAGTATGTTAAGCGGCTTTCAGCGCTTTGAAAGAAAAATGTCGATTGACGAGCTGCCGCAGCTATTCAATATACTTATAGGTGACATGAGCATTATAGGACCGCGTCCTGCGCTTTGGAATCAGGAGGATCTGATTGCCGAGCGCGATAAATACGGCGTCAATGATGCAAAGCCAGGTCTTACCGGTTTGGCGCAGATCAATGGTCGTGATGAGCTGGAGATTCCCGTTAAGGCAAAACTGGACGGCGAATATGTCGCTGCATTGAATGCTGGCCACGGAAAGGGCTTTGCAATGGATTGCAAGTGCTTCTTCGGCACGATAAAGTCGGTGCTTCATCATGACGGCGTCATCGAGGGCGGCACGGGAGAGTTGAAAAGAGAAGAAAAAGAAAAGGAAACGGTCGGAAAATGAAGATACTTGTTATATGCCAGTATTATTTCCCGGAGCCGTTTCGTGTTGCAGATATTTGCGAAGAACTTGTTCGCCGCGGCAATGCGGTAACGGTTGTCACAGGGGTTCCCAACTATCCGATGGGAGAAATATATCCGGGCTATGAGCACGGCGAAAGGGCGCGGGAGATCATTAATGGAGTTCGTGTGATCCGTTGCCCGATCCGCCCAAGAAAAAAAGGCGCGATTAACAGATTTTTAAATTATTACAGCTATCCGTTTCACTCCAAAAGAGCGTTGAAGCGGTTGAAAAATGACTTTGACGTGGTGTTTGTTTATCAGCTTTCGCCCGTCATGATGGCGAATGTCGGCATATGGTACGCAAAGAAACATCACATAAAGTCGACATTGTACTGTCTGGATCTTTGGCCCGCAAGTCTTAATGCGGGTGGTATCAGCAATGGTTTAATATACAGCTGGTTTCGCAGGGAGTCCGAAAAGGTATATGGTAATGTAGATCAAATCCTGATTTCTTCGCAATCCTTTGCGTCATATTTTCATGAGGAGTTTGGCAGAGATGACACATTGTTGTTGCAACAATATGCTGAAACAGCCTATTCGCCGAACGAATGCATGAAGAGCCCCGATGAGTATGTTGACTTTATGTTTGCCGGTAATGTCGGCACGATGCAGAGTGTTGATACGATTATCAAAGCCGCGGCTTTATGTAAAGATATCAGGAATATCCGTTGGCACATTGTTGGTGATGGTACTGACTTGGAAAATTGCAAGGCTGTTGCGGAAAAGCTTGAGGTACCTGTAATTTTTCACGGCCGGCAGCCGTTAGAGCAAATGCCGCATTATTATTCTATGGCAGATGCAATGTTGATAACCTTAAAAAACGATCCCATCATCAGTATGACATTACCCGGCAAAATGCAATCTTACATGGCTGCGGGCAAACCTATCATAGGCGCGATAAACGGTGAAGCAAAAAAAGTCATAGAGCAGTTTAAGTGCGGATATTGTGTTCCTGCCTGCGATTATGAAGAACTTGCGGTTGCTTGCAGGAAATTTGCCGAAGATAGATCAGAGCATAACGTTATGGGGAAAAATGCTCGTGCTGCTTACGAACAGGAATACTCAAAGGATAAATTCATTGATTCGCTGGAAAAAGATTTAATGAGTATGTGTGCACAGAATAAAACGCATACCCCGGACGTGGAAAAGGTGCCGCAATGAATGTTTTATTGATTTCAGCCAAAGTCGAAAATCCGAGTGGCGGGATTGCAGTTTGGACAGAGCATTATTTGACCGGGTGCAAAGAGATCGAAAACCTTTCCTGCGATCTGGTCAATGTTGCCATGAATGGAAGGCGCGCCGCTTGTGCGACTGCAAAGCGAAGCCTGAAAGACGAGTTTTTTCGTACATACGAAATTATAAAACAACTCAATGAAAAGCTGAGGCACGGCTCTTACGATGTTGCGCATCTGAATACCAGTATCGGAGCATTCGGGATTGTCCGGGATTATTTCATTGCGCGAAAAGTCGCTAAAAGAGGTATTCCGATTATACTGCACTTTCATTGCGATGTGCCCAAATGGGATACAAATTGCATCACAAGATACTTTCTGAAAAGGATCCTGAAAATATGTAAGATGGAATACGTGCTATGCGAAAGCAGCAGGCAGTATCTGCGCGATGCATACGGCGTTGAGGGCACAAAGATCCCGAATTTTGTGGATGAAGATTTAATTGTGCCATCCAAAATAATCGGTAAGCATATCCGAAAGATCATGTTTTCAGGCAGGGTGTCGATAAGCAAAGGCGCGGCGGAAATTTTCGAGGTTGCAAAATATTTTCCCGATATCACTTTTGTATTGGCAGGCGAAGTGAGCGAAGAGATAGCTCCGCTGAAGCATCCCGATAATATCGTGCTTGCCGGAGTTCAGGAACACAAGACCGTGATTTCCGATCTTGACGCTGCGGATTTGTTTCTGTTTCCCTCATACACGGAGGGATTCTCACTGGCTTTGGCGGAAGCTATGGCGCGCGGCTTGCCCGCTGTTGTGACCGATGTCGGAGCAAACGCCGAAATGCTGGAGGATCAAGGCGGAATTGTTGTGGCTGTCGGCGATGTCCGGGCTATGAAAGACGCTGTTATGCAGCTTGACGATTCCGATATCCGAAAAAAAATGTCTTTATGGAACCTGAAAAAGGTTAAAGAACAATACGGAACAAAACAGGTTATGCGAATGCTGATTCGATCTTATGAAAAAGTTACGGAGAAAGGCGCCAATGACGCTTTATGATTTTTTTCAAAAGGCATCCAATGCCTTGTACAGATTTTTTGCGTTTCCCGTGATCAGAGTGTCGTTGGGAAAGTGCGGAAAGCATGTCAGAGTAGCAAAAGGTCGGTTTTCGGGTATCAACAACGTTCAAATCGGCAACAACGTTTATCTGGGAACCGGATTTACGCTGTTATCATCTCGCGCAAAGATAATTCTTGGTGATGATGTTATGTTTGGTCCGGGTGTGATGGTTATAACAGGCGACCACCGCACAGATATTTTGGATCGCCCCATGATAACCGTAACAGACAGCGAAAAAAGCCCAGACAATGACAAAGATGTTGTCTTTGAAGGGGATAACTGGGTAGGTGCAAACGCAATTATACTCAAAGGCGTAACAGTCGGGAAAGGTTCTGTCATCTCTGCCGGTGCTGTTGTTACACATAACGTTCCTCCTTATGCGATCGTAGGCGGTGTGCCTGCAAAAGTCATACGGATGAGAAACGAAAAAACATAATAATCTGCAGGGATGCTATTTCAATTTACTTGACTTACGGAGTGCTGATGAAAGAGACTTTTATCGTTGTTACCGGAGATTCTTATCCGGAGGGGAACGCAGGGGCTGTTCGGACACACGCTTTTGCAAAAATCTTATCTGAATCAGGCTATTCGCCGTTCATTATCGGGATGGGAAGTTCCACTTCGTTTCAGAAAAGGGAGTATGACGGCATTCCATATTATTCGCTTCGCTATGCGCGGAAAGACCTGTTTTCAAGATTCGCGAGCAGGGTTTTATTCGGACATAATGTAAAAAAAGCAGTGAAGCATTGCGATATGTCCAAAATTGATGGGATCATGTATGTTTCCGGCGGGGGCGTTGCTCTTCGGTATGTAAAAAAACTCTCAAAACGGTATGGGATCCCACTGTATTTTGACAGTGTTGAATGGTACTCGCCGGGCGAGTTCCGCATGGGTGTACTTTCTCCGGCGTATATCGCCAATAATCGCTTGAACACACATGGCATTGATCGGAATTTCCGTGTGTTTTCCATCAGCACCTTTCTTGAGGATCATTTCAACAAACGCGGGATCAGCACGGTTCGGATCCCCGTGATTATGGATGTGCAGAGCATGCCTGCCCGCGTGACGAGGGAATTCTCCGTTACGAGCGACAAAATCCGAATTGTTTATGCAGGATCTCCGGGGAAAAAGGATCAGCTTCGCGAACTGGTGGAAGCGATCGCATTACTTTCGGCGGAAGAACAGAATAAAATTGATTTTCATGTGGTCGGAATGACGCTTGAAAAATATCTGCAAACGTATTCTATCGCTTCTGCGGATGAAATCCCAAAGGCGGTCGTGTTTGATGGACGAAAGCCGCGCAGCGAGGTTCTCCGGCAGGTCGCCGGTTCGGATTTTGCATTTCTTTTGCGTCCGTCGGATGAGCGCTATGCTAAAGCGGGATTCCCGACAAAGGTCGTTGAAAGCCTTTCGCTCGGAACGCCGATGCTTTGCAATTTGTCTTCTGACCTTGCCATGTACCTGACGGACGGAGAAAATAGTATTATCATAGAAGACTGTTCGGCGGATGCGTGTTGCTCAGCGTTGAGACGCATACTCGCATTAAGCCGCGAACAGATGAATCGCATGCGGTTGTCGGCAAGAAAAACGGCAGAGGATGCGTTTGATTGGCGGAAATACAAAGAAGAAGTTTCAATGTTTATAAAAAAGCAATAGAAATGAGTGCTTTTTTGAGACAAACGAGGGAGAATTCGCGATGAATATAAAAAAGATTTATAAAATCCTGCTTTCAAAAATCAATCCCGTGAAATACGCTCAAAAAGTGGGCGTAAATTTTGAAAAGGACGAACTTCACATCTACGGAAGGGTCGCTTGGGGAAGCGAGCCATGGATTATTACGGTTGGAAAAAATGTGTATATTACAGATGGCGTAAAGTTTATTACACATGATGGCGGCGTTTTGATTTTCAGAAAATATGTCCCTGATCTGGAAATAACCAAGCCCATTACGATTGGAGATGATGTTTATATTGGAAACAATGTTATTGTTCTTCCTGGCGTACACATTGGAAACCGGGTTGTTATTGGAGCGGGTGCTGTTGTAACAAGAGATGTTCCGGATAATTCGGTTATGGTTGGAGTTCCGGCAAGGCGAATTAAAAGCGCTGATGAATACTTTGAAAAAATATGTGCGAACTCCCTGCATCTTGGGCATTTGTCAGGTCGAGAAAAGGATAAGAAATTGATGGAATACTATGGTTATAGTGGGAATTCAAAAGGTATCTACTTTTAAAAATAAACTTTTGTGATAGAAAAAAAGATGCGTATATTGCAAGTTGGAGCTGCGTTTGTCGGTGCGCAGAAGCTAATAGAGGGCGAAATACATAGATGGCTTATAAAGAACGGGCATGAGAGCAAGGTGCTTTTTGCTGTCGGAGAACCGGATGACAATAACACGGTTTGCTATGAAACACCAATTGAGAGATTACTTCGGAGAACAATGTGTAAAGCTTTCGGAACCAATCCGTGTTTTTCTTTTCTTCAGACACGCAGGATCGTCTGGCATATAAAAAGGTGGAAGCCTGATGTTGTCCATCTTCATGTTTTGCATCATGGTTATGTAGATTACATTTTTCTTTTCAACTATCTGGCTCGTAAACGAATACCTGTGGTATTTACACTACATGATATGTGGGCGGCTACCGGCGGGTGCTATTACTACTCCGCTCAACGATGCGAAAAATTTCAGGATGGCTGCCGTGCTTGCGAAGCGGATCCTGCGACGTTGGATTGCAGACCGAAGCAGACGGAAAAGCTGTTTTCGGTAAAAAAAGCGCTTTTCGAAAAGCAGGACAAGCTCTGCTTTGTAGCGGTATCTCCATGGGTGGAAGCAGAGGCGAGACGCACGATGCTTGCACGGTACCCGATCTGCACCGTATGGAATGCGCTTGCTTCTCCTTTGGATGCCGATTTGTCCCGGCAGACGACCGGTAAATTCCGGATCCTGGGGGTCGCTGCATGCTGGGATAAGAGAAAAGGAATCGACCGATTCTTTGAATTGGCGCAGCTGCTCGGAGATCGTTTTGAAATAAAACTTGTCGGAGATGCTGAAGAGACCATCAAAGCGAAAGCGCCCCGGAATATCCTGTTTCTCGGCAGAGTAAATGATCCTGCGCAGTTGTTTGCCTTATACGCACAAGCGGACCTGCATGTCAGCATGTCTTTTGAGGAAACCTTTGGTATGACTTTTGTTGAGGCGGCGCTGGCGGGCACAAAAAGCATGGGATTCAATAAAACGGCGATCCCCTATGTTATAGAGAAAGTATATGGATATGTATTAAAAAGCGATCAGGTTGCCGAAATGGCGGATGCGATTTTTGCTTTAAGTAAGCATCGGGAAAATTGCAAACTAAATTCGGAACAGTTGGTTGCGGTTCAAGACCGCTTTTCCTCGGAAAAAATGGCTCGGAGTTATCATGCTGTCTACGAAAAGGTTATGGTGAAATAATGAAATCAGAACGTCTACTGCAAATCAGCCTTGTGTCCGCTGTTATTAATATTGCTCTTACACCGATCGCGTCAAATGTTGCGGTTTATTTTGGCTACTTGATGATTATTTGTTCTTGGGCATATGCATTAATGTGCACGGTACTGAGTCGCTCACTTAAAATATCTATTTTGGCTTTGTTCATAATTGTTGCGCTCTCACTTAGTACAAGTGTAGTATACTTTAACGGCGAGGAACTAAGAAAAAAAATAATCAGTATTATTTCCTTTATTTCTTTTTATTGCATGCTGTCGCTCCATAAAGATACCGATATATCTCACAGGATAAATTTCAAACATATTTATTATTCCGCCATTGCGCTCTCTATTGTATTTGGAATATATGCGTTTGCATTTCCGTCAATTTCATATACTCCTTACGGCAGATACGGTGATTTGCTTTTTACAATGGGAATGGGAAATCCAAACGGTACGGCCGTATATGTGCTGTTCACTGCCATGATTTTGTTGCTTGCGATTTCTTTGACCCGAAGCAAATTGAAGAAAGTAATATTGAGTGTTGTTGTAGCGGCGCTGGCATATATTATGTTTTTGCTCAGTTCACGCACTGTTTTGGCGTGTTTTATATTGGCATTATTGTGCATCATTTTCTTGCCTTCACTAAAATGCAGGCGCACTTTTCGGTATATTGTTTTAGTTGCGCCTATAATCATGATTATTATCCAATTTGCGCTTAATGATAAAATAGGCGACTTTGAGTTACTTGGAAAGGATTTGGATACCGGACGCTATGTAATGTACAGAGGTTTGCTTGAACAGATAGGCAATGAACCGCTGCAATATATTTTCGGTAATTTGTGCAAATATAATTTTCAAAATTTTCATAACGGTGTATTGACGATTTTTGCATCGCTGGGTGTAATTGGCGTCATTTGGACAATAAAGATGTGGAACATATGCCTTGGGGATATTGAAAAAACAATCAAAAGCAAATATCAGAAGTTAGCGTATTTCTTTGTTTTGCTTTTCTTGCTTGATTCGGTTTCGGAATCAATGACCATGGTTGGAACACTTCCGCAAGGTTTGTTTGTTTATCTCATGGTGAAAATTGCGCGAGGCGAGGTCGCGCTGAATTCCACAGACCTTAGCAGTGAATCGGAAAGTTTTGCACAAGAGAGGAAATTGTATGACAGAGCTTCAACAGATTGAAAAAAACATACTGGCTTGTGCTTTGGAAATAGTTGATAGATTGCACCTTGCTTATTTTTTGGTCTGCGGCTCTGCTTTGGGGGCGGTCAAGTACAATGGTTTTATCCCATGGGATGATGACATTGACATAGCCATGCCGAGAAAGGATTATACGGTGTTTTGCGAGAAAGCAGGCGAGCTGCTTCCGCCCTACTTGTTTCTCCAAAACTGCCACACCGAGAAAAACTTTCCGTATATATTCAGTAAAATCAGGGACTCACGAACGACATACATCGAAAAGGGGATGGCGGGGCTTGATATTAATCACGGGGTTTATATTGACGTGTTCCCGTTGGATGGATATCCGGTCGAATTAAAAGAGCAGCGATGGCTGGAAAAACAAAAACTCAAACATCAGTTTGTTTATCTCAGTTGTTTGGAATCGCATCTTTCGTGGAAATCTCGTATGATTGTAAATGCGGAAAAGATTTTGGGCGTTCCGCGTCGAGTTGCTGCATACGCAAAAAATTTTGAAAAAGTCATTTCGGCATATGCGCCGGAAGCATCCGAATATTGGTGTAATCATGGCAACTGGCAGGGAAAGCTGGAGTACGCGCCGCGGGAACAATACGGTGAAGGGTATTGGGCAACCTTTGAGGGACTGCGCGTTCGCGTTCCCGAAAGGTACGACGAGTATCTTACACAAAAATACGGCGACTGGCGTGCGGATTTGCCTGTCGAACAACAGATAGGTCACCATTTTGCCGAGGTAATTGATTTGCACCGACCTTACACCGACTATATCATCCCATGCGGGCACGGCAGAATCAGAATAAAAAACGGGCAATGAGTTGATGGTCTGCGGCATACGGTTTTATTCGGACTGCCGGAATTAAAAGCCGTGCCGTTTTTATCGGTATTTTTGCTTTTGCGATAATATAAAAATCAAAAAAGGAGAAAAAAATGAACAGTAAAACAATCTCACGCATTTCGGCTATTTTGATAGCTGCCATTATGTTCGTATGTGCTGCTCCGACGACTGCGTTTGCCGCCATCGCAAACTGGTCGGACACGAATGTCGTATACGACGAAACGACATTCGGTACGAATGGCTACTACAATGTAATTTCGAAAAAAGATTACACGCTTGTTCCCGGTGCGGCGACCGAGACCGAAATGGTTCTCAACAATGCAACCGGCACGCGCAGGCAGGTTCTGCACATTATTGAACTGGACCCGTCGAATCCCGATGTCTCTGTCGTTCCCGGCTATTACGGAATCGATAAGGATATCACGGATGTCAACAATCAGAAGGCGGCAGGTGTTACCGAGGTTGCCAGGTACTATGAAGAGGTGCTGGGCTACAACGTTGTCGGCGCCATGAATACCGACTTGTATTATGAATCGAACGCGCCCCGTGTCCTTGTTTACAACGGCATTGATATGAGAAGCGGCAGAAACACGCAGTCGGTTCTTTGTGTCTATAAAAACGACGAGGGCATGGTTTCCTGCGATGTCAAGGCGTACAATGCAGCAGAAATTACCAAGGAACTCGCAGAGGGAAACGCGGAGCGCGGAGCATTGCTTCATGCAGTCGGCGTGTCTTTTGCCATGACCGTAAAGAACGGAGAGCTTGTTTCCAAAACTGAGGAACGCACCTCATCTCCCGCTGCCCGCTCCATGGTCGGCGTCAAGGAAGACGGAACTCTTGTTATCTGCATGAATGACGGCCGCGGAGCCAATAACTCGGTTGGCTTTTGCAATTATGAGCTCGGCGAGTCAATGCTGGCGCTCGGATGCAAATGGGCGGCAAACTGCGACGGCGGCGGGTCTTCCTCTTTTGTTACAAAGCGTGCCGGCGAGGATTCGCTCACTATGCGCAGTGTTCCTTGCGACGGTGCGGAGCGCCCCACAATTCACTCCGTTCTTGTTGTTTCCAATGTAGGCAAAACGGGCGTGTTGGATACTGTCAACATTGAATCCGATTATGACTATTTTGCTCCCGGAACATCATATACCTTTGGTGCTCAGGCAATAGATACCCACGGATATGCAATGAATATGCCTGCTGATGCTGCATGGACTTTGGCTGATACTTCGTTCGGTACGATTGAAGACGGCATGTTTGTGTCAAATGGTAAAATTGGCGATGCTACAATTCAGATTGTCTCCGCAGGAACAATCATTGGCGAAAAAACCATCCATATTGCCAATCCGACTACACTGAAATTTGCGCAGGAGTCAACTGTACTTCCTTACGGCAAGTCAACCACTCTGAGCTTTGTATCCACTATCGGCGAGGCGGAGGTTTATCTTGATGGCAATTCATTTGATTATGACCTGTCGAATACGGCAGCAGGCACTCTGAATGGAATGACATTCACTGCAACGACTGATGAAACTATCAGCGGCACTACAATTACTGCTACATACAAGGCGACAGGAGCGAAGCTGACATTTGTCGTTAATCTCGGCAAGGGTTCTGAAGTACTGTTCAATTTTGAAGATGGTGACATAAGTGATTGGATGGGAACAGATGACACGATCGCATGGCTGCTCGCAAATGGGGTGACAAATCCCTTTGGAACGCTGAAAGCCGGCGGTCAGATCAGCGAATGCTGCAAAACGACCACATTTCTCTCCACAAGAGAGAATGGCGGAAAGATTCACAACGGCAACAATGCGCTCGGTATCAACTTTGACATGACGCAGGTTCCGTTTAATACATGGGTTTACGGCATTGTCTATAATATCAAGGGCAATACGGTTCTGCGCGATGTCAATAACGGTAAAAACGCAACCACACTCGGTATGTGGATGTATGTACCCGAGGATTTCCATCAGACAGCAGGTAAAATGGCTTTTCAGCTGACCGTTTATGCAGGCTTTGACGGCAGTCATTACGTCGCTGCAAACAGCGGCAAGGCAATGAGCGCAATGACAGGCACAACGGGTTACGGCGGAAATCAGATTACATTCAAGTATAACGGAAAGAATATCAATGCCTTGTCGGAAAGCGATATTCCCGAAAACAGATGGATATATGCTACGGCAGACATCAGCGGATGGGATTATGTCTCGCTTGTTGATCCTATTCAGGATAACTACCGTTCTCCTTCGTTCCTGCGTACCTATATCAAGCCGGATGTTTGCAGGCAGATAACATGGTATATCGATGACATCACGCTTGACTACAGTTCAGCCGTTGATGATCGCGTGCCTCCGACGATAAGCGATCCTCAGTACGCGACAAGTGATACGAATATTTCTTTCGCCGATGGCGTTACTATCACCGATGTTTCTGCCGGTTTTACGGCGACAATATCGGATGACAATTCGGGCATTGATGCAAGCACGGCGGCAATTTATGTTGATGGAAACAAAGTCGGAACAACAAAGGTTACAGGCAATCTCATTTCCTGCAGTGCGGTTTCGCTTGGCGTCGGAACACATAAAGTGAAGTTTGAAATCGCAGATAAGCTTGGTAATTATACCACACTTACAAGAACGATCGTCTCCGCTACGGAAGATCCATACATGGTATACAGGACGCGAATTGAGCTTGACGGTCACAATGATTCCGGCGAAGCTCCAATGCCCGGTTCCGTTTACTATATTGATGTCTGCAATAACTACAGTGAGGGTATCGGCAGTGCCGAATTTACGCTTGCGCTTAATACCGCAAATACTTGGATTTTGGATCAGATTACCGTGGCAGATGGCTACAATGTAAGCTATAAAGTTCACGAGGGTGACCCCAATAAAGTTACATTCACTTGTTCGAGCGCAAATATGAACGGCGGAAAGACGGTTATGTTCAGCATTCCCGTTCGCGTTTACAATCCTGAGCTGACCGGCGGCAGCGACGGCAGCGAGGGCAAGATCAGCGGAACCCGTTTTAAGGCGGATCTTACGGTCGAGGTGGTTTCCTGCCGGATAGACGGAACATTCGGAAACTATGATAAGCTGACGGTCATCTCGGGAACAAGACAGGTTGACAGACATGAGCATACCGCAGTTGCACTTGAGGATAAGGCAGCAACCTGTGCGGAAGCGGGTTATACCGGTCGTACATATTGCGAAGTATGCAAGTCTGTGGTTGATTGGGGAACAACCGTACCCGTATGCGGGCATACTTATGAGGTCGTTGAAGGTAAGTTTGTTTGTTCCGTTTGCAAGGATGAATTGGTTGTCGGAACCGGATTGATCAATGTGAACGGAAAGAATTATTACGCTATTAACGGGACTTTGGTAAGCGGCTGGCAGGATATCGACGGGGTTCAGTACTGCTTTGACAAAACTTCATTTGAGGGATTGAACGGCACATACTCTTCCTATGAGGTTTGCAGTACATCGCAGAACTTTACCATGTCGTTTACAAACGGTAAACTGGATCACGGCGTTTGGGTTCAGACCGCGCACGGTATACGCTACTACTATGGCAGAACATATTACGGACAGTCATGGCAGACCATTGACGGCAAACGGTATGCGTTTAACAATCAAGGTTATAGATATGACGGCGCGTGCATAATTAAATGGAATCCGCATAGTGAGTATACGCTTTATATCTTTGATTCCGAGGGCGTTTTCCTTGACGAACCAAAGATATCAGGAATCTATACCACATCGGACGGAAACATTTACTTCCTGACAGACGGAATTGCTTCCAAACCGGGACTGGTAAAGGATCAGAACGGCGATTACTACTATTTCAATCGATATGATTGTAAAGCGGAAAGAAACAGCGTTGCCCATGTGACCAATACCAACGATCTTCTTCCTGTCGGATGGTATAGCTTTGGCGATGACGGCAAGATGCTTATCAAGCAGGGCGTTGTCAAAGACCGCGACGGACAGATTCGTTACTATGTGGATGGTCAGTCGATCTATGCGGGTCTTGTTAAGGATAAAGATGGTTCGTATTACTACATCAGCGGCAACGGCTGCGTGGCAATAAAGAACAGAAGCTACTACATCACAAAGACCAACGGTCTGCTTCCGGCAGGAACATATACGTTCGGCGATGATTGCAAGATGATCATCAAACAGGGTGTTGTCAAGGACAGCGACGGACAGATCAGATACTATGTAGACGGTCAGGTGGTATATGCAGGTCTTGTGAAGGATGCGGACGGCTCGTATTACTACATCAGCGGTAACGGCTGTGTGGCAATAAAGAACAGAAGCTACTACATCACAAAGACCAACGGTCTGCTACCCGAAGGACTGTATACGTTCGGCGATGATTGCAAGATGATCATCAAACAGGGTGTTGTCAAGGATAGCGACGGACAGATCAGATACTATGTAGACGGTCAGGCGGTATATGCAGGTCTTGTGAAGGATGCGGACGGCTCGTATTATTACATCAGCGGTAACGGCTGTGTGGCAATAAAGAACAGAAGCTACTACATCACTAAGACCAACGGTCTGCTGCCCGAAGGACTGTATACATTCGGCGCTGATTGTAAGATGATTGTTGAGTAAACACTCCCCCCTCATTTTGAGGGGAACCGCACAGAATCAAAGCCTCCACGCGGCGTGCGGTGGGCAACGGATGTGCATAGGCACATGCGGCTGATTTGGATGTTGACCCTGCATATTATACACGCTCAGGCGGCGTGTGTATATGTAATTTCTATTTTATAAAGGAGTAGTATATGAAAGCAAGATTTTCTCGCGCATTGGCGGCTGTTTTGTGCCTGCTTATGCTTGTGACGCTCGTTCCCATGACGGCATTTGCGGCAGAGTATGAACAGACGCTGACCACCGCTTCCAAAAAGGTTTCTCAGCTCGCTCCGGGCGTCAAGGAAACCGAGGTCGTAGCGTATGACAAAAACGGCAATCGCATCGTTTACTATGTTGTCAACGCAGATATTGCGACCAATTCTGATGTTCTTGTCAAGGCAAACTACCATGACAACGACAACACCGGCAACTGGGGAAAAGCCACGGTTGTAGAACAGGCAAACGCCGCAAAGGCAAAACGCGGTTACAATGTTGTCGCTTCTACTAATGCATCCTATTACAATGTCAGCACAGGTCAGCCTACCGGTGCGTTTGTAATGGAAGGCGTGAATATCAACGGCAACAATGCCGGTGATGCCTATAATTTCTTCGCAATTATGAAGGACGGCACCGCCATGATCGGCAGCAAGGGCACATGGAGTCAGTATGCCGATTCCGTACAGGAAGCAATCGGCGGTTGGACGATGCTGATCAAGGACGGCAAGATCTGCGATGGTCTTTCCGAGTCCAAGTATCCGCGTTCTACTGTCGGTATCAAGGCGGACGGCAATGTTGTACTGATGGTTGCTGACGGCAACCAGTCTCCTTATTCCGTCGGTATGACATACAAGGAACAGGCAGAAGTCATGTACAGCCTTGGCTGCGTGGATGCAGTGGAACTGGATGGCGGCGGATCTGCTACATATGCCGCAAAGCTTGAGGGCACGGATGAGATTGTTGTCCGCAATAGTTGCTGCGACGGTACGGTCCGCTCGGTTTCCAACACGTTGATGGTCATTTCCACCGCCGTTGCAGACGGTACCTTTGATCACGCAAATCTTGCAACCGACTATGCTTTCCATGCTGCCGGCTCCCATGTGGAGATTCATGCAACAGGTGCTGATAAAGGCGGTCACGCCGCCGAGATCCCTGCAACGGTAACCTGGGGACTTTCCGATGATTCTTTCGGTACGGTTGCAGACGGTATCTTTGTGTCAAACGGTAAGGTCGGCACTGTAACCATCAACATGCTGTATAACGGGAAGGCTGTGGGCTCCATCGAGATTCAGGTCGTCAATCCGACATCGGTTACGTTTGCAGCTGAGGAAAAGACTGTGCCTTACGGCAAGACTTCCGATTTCACCGTTACGGCGATGTATAACGGTGCAGAGGTCTATATAGAGCCGTCTGCGTTTGACTTTACCTGCACGGCGGGTTTGATGAACGGATTCATCTATCAGGCACCGAATGAGGACGCCGGCATTTCTACGGCAACGGTAACCGCACAGTATAAGTATTCAGACCTTGCCGCCACCACCGTTACCGTAACTTTTGGCAAGGGCTCTGAAGTTCTGTTTGACTTTGAGGACGGATCCACCGAATGGGGTGCTTACCGTCAGCTGCAGGAAGCGGCTGCTTCCGGTGCATATACGGGCGGTTACCTGACCCAGTATGTGCAGGATGGTGCATATCAGTCGAGCAACCAAGTCGTTGCAGGTATTCAGGAAAACACTTTCCTTGCTTCTAAGTCGGCAGGCTATCCGGTTCACAGCGGCGAATACTCGTTGGCATATACCTTTGACTACCGCCAGGCAGAAGAGCATGCGAACTGGATGTACGGTTATCTTTATTATTGGGGTAAACCGGTCGTTCTCCGCGATGTGGAAAACGGCATCGCAGGTACGCGCATCGGCATGTGGATGTATATTCCGGAAGAGGCTGTCGGCAGCTGCGCACGTCTCGCCTATACCTTCATGGCTTCAAATGGTAAAATGAATACGGCTTACCTTTACATGACTTATCAGTATGTAAAGAAGGGTTTCTCCAAATTAACGAGCGACAAGATTCCGGAGTCCGGTTGGGCATATGTCTACTGTGATTTGGATGATATCTCCACTTCGTATGTCAGCACGAGCGTGTTTGGTAACAGACAGAGCAATCCTGCACAGGCAGACTATGCGCCTGCGTTCATCCAGTGGATCATTTCCTCCTCTGCGACCGGTGCAGAAAAGGTCACCTTCTACATTGACGATATTACCCTGGACTACAGTGATGTTGTTGATGACCGCGATGCGCCCGTGATCTCCAATCCGCTGGTTCTGGATGATCAGCACAGTTATACCATCAAGAACAACACCATTGATTTCAATACCATCAGCGTGACTGCCGATGCCGCAGAAGACACTTCGCACGGCACGAACTATACCGGTCTTGACACGGCAACTGCACAGGTCTATGTGGATGGTCAGCCTGTTGATACTAACTTTGCCGCCGGCAAAATCTCTGCAAGCGGCATCGTTCTTCCGAACGGTACACATGACATCTCTTTTGAAATTGCAGATAAACAGGGCAACTATACCAAACTGACGCGCCAGGTCATTATTGCTGCCGGCACGGATTATCCTGTCGTCAGCCTGGAAGGGCAGGCTCTTGCAGACGGCCTTCTCAAGACCGGTGCGCAGTACAACCTTCTCCTCAAAACGGATAAGGTTGAAGCCATTGACAGTATCACGGTCAAGATATGGCTGAACTCTGCATCCAAGTGGGCTCTTGAACACATGACGGTTCTGAGCGGATTTGAGGTCAATTATACGATCGACGAACTGTCCTGCACGGCTGAGATCACCGTTACGCGCAAGGATGCAGAAGCATCCGGCGCTGCTGTTCTGGCTACGCTTCCCGTATATGCATGGAGCTGGGATGGCTCCGCAGGGCGTGATGCGCATGCACAGTGGACAAGCAAGGGCTGTGCACCGCAAATCACGGTCAGCTACAAGGTCAAGAGTTCATCAGTCGTTTATACGGATGCTTACGCAGTTGCGGAAACCGGCTATATTCCCGGTTTCTCCAATGTCCGCACGGATGTACAGACCGAACTGAATTCTTCGATCGCAAACCTGAAGAATACGATCGGTGAATGGCACTATCATACTGCCGAAGCAGTTGCTGACAAGGCTGCGACCTGCACGGAAGATGGCTACACTGGCAGAACGGCTTGCTCCGCTTGCAATTCCATCATCGACTGGGGTACGACCGTTCCTGCAACCGGTCACGGTTATGACTTTTTGGACGGCGTTCTGCAATGCACTGCGTGCGGCAAGCTCTATAACGGTATCTATACAGACGGAAAAGAGTACAAGGACGGCGTTCTGGTCAAAATCGAGGACGGTTGGCAGGGCAACAGCTATTATCGCGGCGGTGTAAAACTGACGGGCATTCAGCTGATTGACGGCTTCTATTATGATTTCGGCACGGACGGTGTTTGCGAAGACCGCATAAGATATACAGGTCTCCTTGAAGAAAACGGCAATGTTTACTATGCTGTTGTAGGAAGTTTGATGAGCGGGTGGCAGCAGATTGGAACAGACATGTATTACTTTAATCCCGCAACATACGCAGGCATCAACGGCAAATATACATCCTATGATTTGGTAAAGACTTCGCACTATTTTGAGTATTCCTTTGTTGACGGCAAGCTGAGCAGCGGCGCATGGTCGTCAGATGCATCCGGAACGAGATACTATTATGGTCCGACCTATTTAAGGGGCTGGCAGACAATTGACGGCGCGACATACTATTTTGATGTGAGCGGATATCGCTATGAGGGCGCTCACAGAATGGAGACCGGCACATACAGCGGTGTTTTCAAGTGGTTCAATTTCACTGACGAGGGTGTTTATCTCGGCGTTTGCCAAGGAATTCTTCGCATCGGCGACAATGTTTATTACATGGAAGACGGTCAGGCGGTATATGCGGGTCTTGTGAAGGATACGGACGGTTCGTATTACTACATCAGCGGTAACGGCTGTGTGGCAATAAAGAACAGAAGCTACT
>ERZ773130.1905-NODE-1905-length-17570-cov-4.972823_pt1 | contig 17570 bp, 10 predicted proteins | sample MGYA00511919_ERZ773130 | MGnify/ENA primary metagenome ERZ773130 (study PRJEB29015, sample SAMEA2737851) | human gut metagenome | biome: human gut; feature: human-associated habitat; material: faeces | place: China | collected 2012 ...
ATAATAACTAAAGATGCCACTACTAAGAGTTGGTTAGAAGATAAGTTGGGTGGTAATGGAACTGTTACTATTGCATAGATGGGTTGAAAAAAGTTTTAAAATTATCTTGTCAAACATACTATTAAATGGTATATTAATTAAGAAAAACAAGTGCGAAAGACGGAAATAAGGGAAATTAGTAGAGACTTCTTGGTTGGTGAAAAAGAAGATGGAACTTATTTTAGATCACTTTCAAGTTGTGCTTTATGGATAAGATAAAGACGGAGACTAGACGTTAACTAGAATAAGATAGATTAATCTATGAAGAAAGGTGGTACCACGGAATTATACGTCCTTTCAGCATAGATTTTTTTGTTATAAGGAGGAAATACTATGGAATTTAAAGAATTAAAAAAAGGCGATGTACATAACATTGAATTAGAAATTGCTAAAGAATGGGAAAATGAAGATATCTTAAAGAAATGTATTGATAATAGAAAAGATTCTGAGAACTTTGTTTTCTATGATGGACCCGCTACTGCTAATGGAATGCCTGGACTTCATCATATGATGGCAAAATTCTTAAAAGATACATTTTGTAAATATAAAACTATGCAAGGGTATCGTGTCTTAAGAAAAGTAGGTTGGGATACACATGGACTTCCTGTGGAGTTGCAAGTAGAAAAGGAATTAGGGTTTAACTCTAAGAAAGATATTGAAGAATACGGTATAGAAGAGTTTAATAAAAAATGTAAGGAAAGTGTTTGGAAGAATGAAAAAGCTTTCTCTGATCTTACTAAGGAAATGGGACAGTTTATTGATTTAGAGCATCCTTATGTTACTTATGATAATAACTATATTGAAACAGAGTGGTGGATACTAAAGAAATTCTTTGATGAAGGATTATTCTATGAAGGACATAAAATATTACCATTTTGTACAAGATGTGGAACGGGACTTGCTTCTCATGAAGTTGCTCAAGGATATAAAGAAGTTACAGCTAATACAGTTATTGTTCCAATGAAAAAGAAAGATGAAGATGTTTACTTTCTAGTTTGGACTACTACGCCTTGGACTTTAATTAGTAATGTAGCTTTATGTGTTAATCCTAAAGAATTATATATTTTAGCAGAAAGTCGTGGTACTAAGTTTATTGTTGCTAAAGCTTTAGCTAACAAAGTATTAGGTGATGATTATACTGTCTTAGAAGAGTATAGTGGTAAGAACTTAGAATATATGGAATATGAACAGTTAATACCAAGTCTTAAAGTAGATAAGAAAGCTTTCTTTGTAACAGTAGCAGATTATGTAACAATGGATGCTGGAACTGGTATTGTTCATATAGCACCTGCTTTTGGACAAGACGATTATAATGTAGGTAAAAGATATGATCTACCAGTGTTAAATCCAGTAGGAGAAGATGGTTGTTATACTGAAGGACTTTGGAAAGGTAGAAATGTTTTTGAAGTTGATATAGATGTCATTAAATACTTGAAAGAAAATGATAAACTATTTAGAAAAGAAAAAATTAAACATGACTATCCCCATTGTTGGCGATGTGGTACACCACTTCTATATTATGCTAAACCATCATATTACTTGGAAGTTACTAAGTTAAAAGATCAAGTAGTAAAAAACAATAATGGTGTTAATTGGTATCCATCATTTGTTGGAGAAAAAAGATTTGGTAACTGGTTATTAAATATGAATGATTGGGCAATTTCAAGAAACCGTTATTGGGGAACACCATTACCACTTTGGAGATGTTCTTGTGGTCATATGGAAATGATTGGTTCTCGTAAAGAATTAGTAGAAAAATCTATTGAAGAGATAGATGAATCAATTGACTTACATAGACCATATGTTGATAATGTTCATATTACTTGTCCAGATTGTGGTAAGGAAATGTCAAGAGTTAAAGAAGTAATTGATTGCTGGTTTGACTCTGGTTCTATGCCTTTTGCACAATATCATTATCCATTTGAAAATAAAGAATTATTTGAAGAACAATTCCCAGCTAACTTTATCTGTGAAGGAATTGATCAAACAAGAGGATGGTTCTATACCTTATTATTAATATCAACCTTTGTAACTGGTAAAGCACCATATAAAAATGTTTTAGTAAATGACTTATTATTAGATAAGTTTGGTAAAAAAATGAGTAAGAGTAAAGGTAATATCGTAGAACCATTTACTACTATGAAAAAGTATGGAGCAGATACAATTCGTTTCTATTTACCTTACGTATCACCTGTTTGGTCACCTATAAAATTTGATGATGATGGATTAAAAGAAGTATATTCTAAATATTTATCAACCTTTAAAAATGCTTATTCATTCTTTGAGATGTATGCGAATGCTGATAAAATTGATCCTAGGGAATATAATATTCCCGTAGCTAAACGAGATTTAACCGATAGATGGTTATTATCTAAACTTAATCATATGGTTAAAGATGTAACTGAAGGTTATGAAAAATATGACCTTAATATTGTTGTTCATAAAATAGTAGACTTTATTAATGATGACTTTTCTAATTGGTATATTAGAAGTAATAGAAGAAGATTCTGGGCTAGTGAATTAACAGAAGATAAAAAAGCAGTATACTTAACAACTTATGAAACACTATTAACTTTAGCTAAAATAACGGCACCTGTTACACCATACATTTCAGAAGAAATTTATCAAAATCTAACAGGTAAGACATCTGTTCATTTAGAAGACTTTCCTAAAGTTGATGAAGAGTTACTATCAAAAGACTTAGAACAGAGAATGGAACTTGTAAGAGATATTTGTAGTCTAGGAAGAAATGCTAGAGAAGATGCTGCTATCAAGGTAAGACAACCACTTAACTTTATGATTTTACCACTTGTTGATGAAGCAGTTATTGAAGACTTTGAAAGTATTATTAAAGAAGAACTTAATATTAAAGAAATTGTCTATAAAGATGATATGACTGAGTATATGGATTATATTGTTAAACCAAACTTTAAAGTAGTAGGTAAAGTATTTGGACCTAAGATGAAAGACTTTCAAGAAGCAGTTAGTAAGCTAAATATTAATGATGTTAATAAGATAAAAGCAGGATACTTTAAGATGAACTTCTTAGGAGAAGAAATTTATGTTACAGAAGATATGATATTAACCACTCTTAAAAATAAAAAAGGTTATTGTGCTGCTAGTAATGGTAAGACAAGTATTGTTCTTGATACATCATTAACAGAAGACTTAATATTAGAAGGACTTGCTAGAGAAGTAGTACGAAAAGTACAAAGCTTAAGAAAAGAAGCAGACTTTGTTATAACTGATCATATTAACTTGTATTATCATGGAGATGAAATGTTTGATAAGATGTTAGCATCATATGATGAATATATTAAAAATGAGACATTAGCAGATTCTTTAGTAGAAGATCAAAATATTGAAAAAGACATGGAACTAAACGATATAGTTGTAGGACTAAGAGTAGAAAGAATATAATCTTTCTGCTTTTGTCTATAAAGGGGGATTCAAATGTTTGTAAGTGATTATTTAGAATTTAAGTCTAAAGCAAGAAAAGAGATTAAAGACGTTGTTTTTAAAGCAATTGAAATATATAAAGTGTTAGAATGTAAAAAAATAGATTATTATTCACACTCAATGGAAAAATCAATGGATATAGTAGATAAATATTCTTTTGCTACTCTTATAGCTATATTAGATAGTGATAAGAAATTAAATGATTATTTTAAGAGATACGGTATTACTATAGAAAAGATTACTGATTATTTAGATATTGATTTAGCCGATGCCTTAAAACTATATCCTGATCAGTTAGAATCAGAGTTTATACATGGCTATGGTAGTTTTTTACAGAAAATAACTAATACTTATGAGTGGAATCAAATAGATATAATTAACTTAGTAGACAATGTTATTTATGAATATAGAGATGATAGTGATGCTATAAAGAGTTTTTTTAAAGATAATAAGATAAGTATATCTGATGTAAGTAAGGGATTACTTAACTTAGATGAAGAAGATTTTTTAGAAGATATTAAGCAAAGTAAAGAAAAGACTAATTTGACTGGCTTTGGTTACTATTTAACTGGTGATATTGGTAGAAATATAAAAGGAAGAGAAAAAGAAATAAGAGATTTAGAAGCTAGTTTAATTGCTCCTGGCAATGTAATTGTAATAGGAGAAGCTGGTGTTGGTAAAACAGCAGTAGTTGAACATTTAGCATATCTTATTAACCATAATAAAGTTCCTAATATATTAAAAGATAAAAGGATATTTTCTCTAGATTTAGTAAAGATAATGGCTAATACTACTTATAGAGGTGATTTGGAAGCTAAACTCGACAAGTTAATTAGTGGCTTAGAAAAAGATAATAATACAATACTCTTTATTGATGAGATACATATGATTATGGGAGCAGGTAAAGGTTCTAGTGATAATATAGATATAGCAAATATGATTAAGTCTTATTTAAGTAATAGAAAGATACAAATAATAGGAGCTACTACTACTTTAGAATATGAAAAATATATATTAGATGATAAAGCTTTTAGAAGAAGATTTAACAAGGTAGTAATTGATGAACCAAATGAAGAGGTTCTTTATGATATATTAAATACTAAAAGAATAGAATATGAAAATAAATTAAATATAAGAATGGAAGATGCTGATAAATTAATTAGATTGTTAATTGAGTCTACTAGAAAGAGTCATAGAGATTATAGTGATAATCTTTGTAATCCCACTCTTTCCTTAAATATTCTAGGAAGAAGTTTTGCTTATACAGCAGTAGATTCTAATAAGAGTGTAACTTTTTCTTCTTTAGCAGATTCTATTCTAGCTGAAGATACACTATATAGAGGTAGTAGGGAAGATTATGCTAATAAACTAAAGAAAGTAAAAGTAAAAACTATTTCTAATAAAGATAAGATTATTAGATTTCCTAAAAAGTAAATGTTTATTTCTTTTTAGATTTCGATTATACTAATAGTAGGTGAGTGAAATGAAAAAATTAAATGAACTTTTTAATAATATAGATAGTAATTGTGAAGTGAAGGGTATAAAAATAAATTCTAAGGATGTCAAAAAAGGAGATATTTTTGTCTGTACAATGGGTGTTACTGCTGATAGACATGACTTTATAGATGAGGCTATAGAAAATGGAGCATGTGCTGTTGTAGTATCTAAAGATGTAGGAGAAAAAGCTGTTCCTATAATAAAAGTAGATGACACTAATAGCTATTTAAGAGAATTATGTTCTAAGTATTATGACTATCCTTATGAGAAAATGGAAATGATAGGGGTTACTGGTACTAATGGTAAAACAACGGTAGCAGAAATTATTTATCAATTATTAGGTGATGATTGTGCTTATCTTGGTACTAATGGACGTAAGTGGAAAAATAAGTCTTTACCGATGCGTAATACTACTCCTGATGTTGATAGACTTTACATGTATTTAGATGAATTTGTAAATGATAAATGTAAAATAACTGTAATGGAAGCGTCAAGCGAAGCTTTCTTTAGACATAGACTTGATGATATTAAGTACCATATTGCTATCCTTACTAATATAACAGAAGATCATTTGAATATTCATAAAACTTTAGAAAATTATATAGATTGTAAGTGTCAACTATTTAGACAAGTTAGTGAAGATGGCTATTCTATTCTTAATAGTATGGATGTAAACTATGAAAGAGTTTTACAAAATAGTAAAGGCACTGTTTTAACTTATGGTATGAATGAAAATGATACACTTTATATAAAGAATTATGAAGAACAAGGTAATAAGATGAAAATTACTTTTAGATATAATAATCAAGACTATACTGTTTTAAGTCCATTATTAGGTGAATTTAATGTCTTTAATCTTGCTCCTGCTATTTTAACTTGTCTTGCTAAAGGTATTAATATAGATGAAGTATTAAAAAGAGTAGAAAATTTAAATCAGATAGAAGGAAGATTAGAGGTTTTACCATTTACTGATAAATACATGATTATGTTAGATTATGCTCATACAACCGATGCTTTAGATAAGATACTTACATATTTAGATAAGATTAAGAAAAATAGAATAATTACGGTTACAGGATCTGCTGGGGGAAGAGAAAAAGAAAAAAGACCAAGTATGGGTAAAGTAGTTCTAGAAAAATCTGATTATGTTATTTTTACAATGGATGATCCAAGAGAAGAAGATGTTAATCAAATAATTGATGATTTAGTATCAGAATCAAATTTAACTAATTATGAAAGAATTATTGATAGAAAAGATGCTATATATAAGGCTTTATCGATGGCAGAGGATGATGACATAGTATTTATTACTGGAAAAGGTAGAGATAATTATATGGCTCTTGGTAAGGAGTATCTTCCATATTCTGATTATGAAGTTATAAAGAGTTATTTTACTAAGTGGTAATAATTACTATTGCCAATTATTTATCTAACTAGTAAAATGTTAATAGGTGATTAAATGAAAAAATTATTTATTTTTATTGATACTTGTCTAGTAATGGCTACTATTTTAACAGTTACAACAGTAGTACCAGATAGCAAATCGGTATCGGTTAAGAGATTAGATACTTTTGTTAATAGTAGTATAATAACTAAGGAGATAAAAGAAGATACTCCTACTGTAGAAGAAAAAGAAGAAGATAATAGTAAAGAAGTTGTAGAAAAAGTTCAAGAAGAGAAAAAGGTAGTAGTTAATACTCCTAAAGAGGAAGAATCTATACCAGCTAGTAGTGATGATACCAATAATACTTCTACTAATAAGTATTATCAAGGAGAAGTCTTTACTGGTAAGATGAGTGGTTATGGATCTGATATTGGAACACATACATCTTCAGGTTATAGAATAGATGAAAACAATATCACTTATATGGATAGTCAGTATAGGGAAGTACGTATTCTAGCAGGCGATAGAAAATATCCTTTTGGGACAATTGTAAGAGTATCAAATAGCAAGGAAGGTACTTTTGTTGGAATAGTACTTGATAGAGGACCGGATATTGGAAGAGATGAAGGTAAGAAGTTTGCTTTTGATCTTTTATATGCAACTAGTAGTGAGGCTAGAAGTAAAGGTACTAGTTTAAATGCTCAATTTGAGATATTGAGACTTGGTTATTAAAAAGATAAAAAAATTTAGATGATGCCAATTTTGTAAATTCAGGGTAAAAACTATCCTGAATTTTTATATTTCAGGTATTCAAAATAGAAAATCACCGAAAATGTGAGCTGGAAATTTGAAAATTGGCTGTTTGCAATTAAAAATTGTATCTGTTATAGTAATCACACTCTAAAAAAAGAAAGGAAAATTAGAAAATGAATGATAACAAATTTATCAGTATTCTAGCAGATACAACTATGAAATATTTAATGAAAAAGAAGGAGACTAGAGACATCTATTTAGAACTGTTTAGTGATATAATCGGTATTGATTTAACTAACTATATTCTAGTAGATAATGAGTTAAACTCTGGTAATAATATTAAAGATTTAAGACTTGATTTATTACTTGAAAATGGTGACATATTAGTTAATATTGAAATTAATAATCAAATTGGCAAGTATACCTCAATTAAAAATCTAACTTATGCTTTTAGACTTGCAGGTAGTAGACATGAAAAAGGAAATAGCTATTATGCTAAGCAAGTAATTCAAATAAATTTAAATAGAGAAAAGTTTACTAATGGTACTGGCGTATTACTATATGAACTTAGAAATAAAAATTATGATTTAGTAAAGAAAGGGGTAAAAATCTATGATGTCTATCTAGAAAATTATAAGGACATTTGTTATAATGGTGACAATAAGAATGAGATGTTATTATCGATGTTAACTGCTAAGGATAATAATAGTCTTACAAGAATAGTAAATAGTAATAAGGAAGGAATTGTTATTATGGATGAGTTAGATAGACTAAGAAAAGATGATAAGTTTAATGCTTATTATGATGCAGAAAAAGTAAATGAAATGACAAGAGAGACTGCTTACTTAGAAGGTATTGATAAAGGAGAAAAAGAAAAACAAATAGAAATAGCTAAAAAGTTAAAAGCTTTATCTATGAGTGATAATGATATTTCTAATGTAACTGGATTGTCTTTAGAAGAGATAAATCTATTATAGTGTAAAATATAAATTAAGGAGAGATTTATAATGAGTGACTTTTGTATGATTTAATCAGCTTATTTATATAGAATGGGAGTTGTTTAATATGAGGATAGGAATAGATTTAGATGGGGTTGTAATTGATAGTGAGACAACATTTAGAGTTTACGAAGAGTTATATGATTTAATTGATTTAAAAGAAAATAATCTAGTAAATAGAGAAGAACCAAAGTTTAAGACACGTTATAATTGGACAAGAGAACAACAAAAAGATTTTACCGACAAATATTTTTTATCAGTATCAAGAAATAGTCACTTGATGCCAGGATTTGTTGAAGCTTATAAGTATTTAAAAAATCAAGGACATGAATTTGTTGTTATAACAGCTAGTGGACTAACTCCAGATGATGATTTTATGGAAGAAATGGAGGCGGATGCAAAAAGAATATTAAATGAAGGTAATATAGTTTTTAATAAATACTACTGGAAACAGACTGATAAATTAGCTACTTGTAAGAAAGAAAATATAGATATTATGATAGATGATGATTATAAAATCATAGAGAAACTTTCAACTAATGGAGTTAAAACATTATATTTTAGAGACACTAATTTAAAAAGATTAGTAGAAAATGACTATGTAAAAGAAGTTAATAATTGGGGAGATGTGTGTAGATATTTTTCTTCTTTTGAAAATAACTAGCTTTTTTTGAAATTTCTTGAAAAGTAAGTATTTTAGATATTATAATTAACTAGTAAGGAAGGTAATACAAGATGAATGAAATGATTATTAAAGAAATGAGTAAAGACTTAAACATTAGTGAAAAACAAGTACAAACAGTTCTAACTTTACTAAGTGAAGGAAATACTATTCCATTTATTGCAAGATATAGAAAAGAAGCAACGGGAGCTTTAGATGAAGAAGTAATTAGAAAAATAGAAGAAGTATATGTTTATCAAGAGAATCTATTAAAGAGAAAAGAAGATGTTATTAGATTAATAGATGAGAAAAAGATGTTAACAGAAGAGTTAAAAAATGAAATTTTAGCTTGTCAGAAATTAGTAGAAGTAGAAGATTTATATCGACCATATAAAGAAAAGAAGAAAACTAAAGCAACAGAAGCTATTGCTCTTGGACTTGAACCTCTTGCTAAGATGATTATGACTTTTAAAGAGACAGGTAGTCTTGATAGTTTAGCTAGTAAGTTTGTTAATGATAAGGTGAAAACTATAGATGAAGCCCTAACTGGAGCTAGTTATATTATTGCTGAATGGATAAGTGATAATGCTTATTATCGTAAGTGGATTAGAAGTTTTCTATATAAAAATGCTTCACTTACTAGTAAGAAAAAGAAAAATAGTGTAGATGAAAATGCTACTTATACTATCTATTATGATTTTTCTGAACCATTAAAAGGATTAAAACCACATCGAATTTTAGCAATTAATAGGGGAGAAAAAGAAGGAATTTTAACTGTAAAACTTGATTATGATGAAGAAAAAATTATAGAGTTTTTAGAAAAGAAAATAATTAAGAGGGAATCTTTTGTTAATTCTTTAGTAAAATCTGCTATTAAAGATAGTTTGAAAAGATTAATTCTTCCTAGTGTAGAAAGAGAGATAAGAGCAGACTTAAAAGAAAAAGGTGAAGATAGAGCTATTGAAAACTTTTCATCTAATGTAGAACATCTTTTGCTTACGCCACCATTAAAAGATAAAGTCGTTTTAGGGTATGATCCAGCTTTTAGAACAGGATGTAAATTAGCAGTACTTGATAAGACAGGTAAACCACTTGAAATAGCAGTTATTTATCCAACTGAACCCCATAACGATATAGAAGGTAGTAAAAAGAAAATATTAGAATTAATTGATAAATATAATATTGATATAATTGCTATTGGTAATGGAACAGCCTCTAGGGAAAGTGAAGCTTTTATTGCAGATACTATTAAAGATGCCAAAAGGAAAGTAGAGTATGTAATAGTAAGTGAAGCAGGAGCATCAGTTTATTCAGCTAGTCCTTTGGCAATTAGTGAATTTCCCTCTTTAACGGTAGAAAAAAGAAGTGCTATTTCTATTGGTAGAAGAATTCAAGATGCCTTAGCAGAACTTGTTAAGATTGATCCTAAAAGTATTGGGGTTGGATTATATCAACATGATGTACCTGAGAAAAAACTTGATGAATCACTAGGATTTGTTGTATTAAAAACTGTTAATGGAGTAGGTGTTAATATTAATACAGCAAGTAGTAGTTTACTTTCTTATGTATCAGGTCTAAATAAAAAAGTTATTAAAGAATTAATTGATACAAGAGATAAAAAAGGAAAGTTTAAGTCTCGTGAAGAATTACTAAAAGTTAAGGGAATGACTCCAAAAGTATATGAACAATCTATTGGATTCTTAAGAATAGTAGATGGTGATAATCCTCTTGATAAAACAAGTGTCCATCCAGAAAGCTATGAAAAAGTAGAAAAACTATTAGAATGTTTAAATCTATCTGTAAATGATTTAGGTAGTGAGAAACTAATTGAAACTTTAGATAAAATAAATGAAGATGAGATAATAAAAAAACTTGATATTGATAAATATACTCTTGATGATATAATCTCTAGTTTAAAACAACCAGAAAGAGATTTAAGAGATAAGTATCCACAACCTGTCTTAAGAAGTGATATTCTACATATTGAAGACTTGAAAAAGGGTGAGAAACTACAAGGAACAGTACGTAATGTTGTCGATTTTGGTTTGTTTATTGATATAGGTTTAAAAAATGATGGACTAGCTCATATTTCTAAGCTTTGTAATGAGTATTTACGTCATCCATCAGAAAAATTTTCAGTAGGAGATATAGTTGACTGCTATGTTGATAGTATTGATTTAGAACATAAAAAAGTAGGGCTAAGCTTGATAGAAGTTTAGTCTTTTTTCTAGATAAATAATATAATAAAACACAAGACTTTATTGTTAAAAAGTCAGCAATTTGACAAAACTATACATATTTGCTACAATATAGATGTTCTTATTTGAAGGAGGAACTATGAAAAAAGCGAATAGGCTTAGCTTATCACTTGGATTCTTAGGAGTTTCAATGATAGGAGCCGCTATATTTTTACAGTATAGGTCTTTTCAAATAGAAAAGGAAAATAGTGTAATTTATGAAAAAGTTACTATGAAGGATTTATCTTCTGGTACAGTAGAAAAAGTAAGTCAGAAAGAAAATGAAAATAATAATATAGTAGAAGAGAAAGTTGAGAATCCTTTAACAGATGACAATACTCCTACTGAAGAGGTAGAAGTTCAAGATGAAGTTAAAGAGATAACTACTTATGAAGACGTCTCAACTACACCAGTTGATCCAATCGTTTATGATGGAATGACTCTAAATCAGTTAGCAGAAAAATTAAATAGAAGTTTAAAGTCAACAATAGCTGGAAAAGGTTACTTAATTGCTAGTTATTCTTTACAATTAGGTGTTGATCCTTATTTAGCTACTGCTATTATTTTACATGAAACTGGATGCAATAGTGGAATGTGTAGTAATCTAGTTCGTAGTTGTAACAATGTAGGTGGACAAAAAGGTGGACCATCTTGTGGAGGAGGAAGCTATAAAGCATATCCAACTCTAGATGAAGGTATTATGGGTTATATTGATAACCTATATAAAAACTATGTATCTAAAGGTTTAACTACAGCAAATGCTATGGGACCAAAATATGCAGCTAGTACCACTTGGGCTAGTCAAGTAAATAATTATATCGCGTTAGTAAAAAGTAAATAAGAATATAAGTAACAGGTAAGATAACTCTTATCTGTTTTTTTGTCTAATTTTAGATAGTTGTTCTTTAGATACTACTTTCTAATATAACATACCATTTATTAGGAGGGTATCTATGGAAAAGATTAGAATTGATGGGTTAAGTAAGGAAGAAGTAACTAGGTCAAGAGAAAAATATGGTAATAATGCTTTAGAGACTATTCATAGAGATACCTTTTTTAAACAATTACTTAGAAGTTTAGGTGACCCTATAATTCGTATTCTATTAATTGCTCTTGGAATAAAGACTATATTTTTAATAAAAGACTTTGACTGGTATGAAACAGTTGGTATAGCAATAGCTATCTTTCTAGCTTCATTTATTTCTACTTTATCAGAATATGGTAGTGAGAAAGCCTTTGATAAGTTACAACAAGAAGCCTCTAAGACTAAAGCTAAAGTCAAAAGATTTGAAGGTATTATTAGTATTCCTATCGAAGAGATAGTTGTAGGGGATATTATTCTTTTAGAGTATGGTGAAAAAATACCAGCTGATGGCATCTTACTAGAAGGTAATTTAACAATTGATGAGTCATCAATTACAGGGGAAAGTAAAGAAATATATAAATATCCTTTTAGAAAAGGACTTAATCCTAAAGAGACAAATGAACTATTTAGAGGTAGTGTTATTTATCAGGGTACTGGTAAGATGTTAGTAACTAAAGTAGGTGTTAACACTTTCTATGGAAAAATAGCTAAAGAGTTACAAGATGTGCAACCAGAAAGTCCACTTAAGTCTAGATTAAGACATTTAGCAACTATAATTAGTAGAATTGGTTATTGTTCTGCTTTCTTTGTTGCTTTGTCCTATCTATTCTTTTCTTTAATTATTAATAATCAATTTAATATAAATAAAATAATTACCTATTGTAGTGATTTGTCTTTATTATTTGCTCATCTTTTGTATGCTTTAACTCTAGCAGTAACGATGATAGTAGTATCAGTCCCAGAAGGATTACCAATGATGATAACTTTAGTTTTATCTAGTAATATGAAAAGGATGCTTAAAGATAATATCTTAGTTAGAAAGTTAGTAGGAATAGAAACATCTGGTAGTTTAAATATATTATTTACGGATAAGACAGGTACACTTACTAAAGGTGAACTTGAAGTAATAGGGATGATTTTAGGAGATGGGAAAGTAGTTAATAGTAATAAGATACTAATTAGTCATAAAAAATACTTAAGATTATTAGATGAATCTTTAATTCAAAATAATAGTTGTAGCTATGACAAAGTAACAAAAAAATTTATTGGTGGTAATGCTACCGATCAGGCTTGCGTAAACTTTATTTCTAATAAGAAACCAACTATCTTACCAAAGATAAAAGAAAAATCTTTTAATAGTAAAGATAAATATTCCAAGGTAGTAGTTAATGATAATGGAAATATCACTTATATTAAGGGAAGCCCTGAGTTATTATTAAAGAAATGTAGTAAGTATTTATCACTCGATGGTAGAGAAACAAGATTTATATCTTCCACTCTTTTAAAAAGACTAGATGAATATACTAAGTGTGGTATTAGAGTTATTTTAACTGGTTATAGTAAGAATGATAGTGATGAAATTGTTCTTTTGTCTTTACTACTTATTAAGGATGAATTGAGAAAAGAAAGTAAAGGAGCAGTTAGTATTGTTCAAAATGCTGGTGTTCAAGTAGTAATGATTACTGGAGATAATAAAGAAACAGCTACTTCTATAGCAAGAGAAGTTGGTATTATAAAAAACAGTACCGATCTAGTATTAACTAGTACTGATCTTGCTAATATGTCTGATAGTGAATTAAAGAAAAACTTAAGAAATCTAAGAGTAGTAGCAAGAGCCCTTCCTCAAGATAAGAGTAGGCTAGTAAGAATTTCTGAGGAAGAAGAATTAGTAGTAGGGATGACGGGGGATGGGGTAAATGATGCTCCGGCTTTAAAGAAAGCTGATGTAGGTTTTGCTATGAATAGTGGTACAGAAGTAGCCAAAGAGGCAAGTGATATTATCTTACTTGATAATAATTTTTATTCAATTACTAAGGCAATTCTTTATGGAAGAACTATTTTTAAAAGTATTAGAAAGTTTATTATTTTTCAGTTAACTGTTAACTTCTGTGCTGTATTCTTATCAATTATTGGACCTTTTATAGGTGTAGCTACGCCAGTAACAGTTATTCAGATGTTATGGATTAATATGGTTATGGATACTTTAGCAGGAATAGCCTTTTCCTATGAAGCTCCTCTTCTTGAATATATGGAAGAAAAACCAAAAGATAGGTATGAACCTATTTTAAATAATTATATGATACATGAAATAGTTTTTATTGGTATTTATTCATCACTACTTTGTATTTTCTTTTTAAAGAGTCCTTATATTCATTCATTCTTTAGAACTGATATAAATGATAAGTATTTTTTAACTGCCTTCTTTGGATTATTTATTTTTATAAGTATTTTTAATAGTTTTAATGCTAGAACATCAAGGCTTAATATCTTTGCTAATCTATTTAAAAATAGAATGTTTATGCTAGTTATATTATTTATTGTAATAGTTCAGTTTATTCTTATTTATTATGGAGGTGAGTTATTTAGAACAGTAGGACTTAGTTTTAAGGAAATAGAAATTATGCTTTTTTGTGCTTTTTCAGTTATTCCTGTAGAGTTATTTAGAAAGATATGCTTAAAAAGAAAACATAAACTAGGTCATGTTTAAAATTCTTACTTTTACCGTACTATATTTTAGTCATGTTCTATTGCTATCTAATAATTTGTTTGTTACTATTAATTCGGATACATTTGAATATCAGATGCTTTCCCTTCTATTATAACTAGAAGGGTGGTGATACTTATGACGAAGAAACAAAGTTTTGTTGTAATATTACTATTATTTATAATAATATTTACTTTATTATATAGATAAAAAAATAGCATCTGATTCAACTATTGTTGAATTCAGATGCCAAAACCATATATAGGGAAGCATCTGATCCGCAAAATCAAATGTATCCTTTTTTAATTATATGAAGTTTCCTTCATCTGTATACATTTTATCATAGAATAATGACTATAACAATTATTAATAAAAATTTGTGTTTTTCTCGTGTTACTATTTACAGATAAATAATAATTTTTGTTTATAAAAAATGAGCTTAGGGATTGACTCATTTCATTTCTTTATGATATATTAAGTATGAATTTATTTGCAGATGTAGTTTAGTGGTTAGAATATGACCTTGCCAAGGTTGTGACGGGGATTCGATTTCCCTCATCTGCTCCATAAAAAATCAACTTACAGACTTTATTGTTTGTAAGTTTTATTTATATAAAAAGATGGCTACCAAGAGCCACCTCCACCACCACCGGAACCTCCACCTGATGATCCTCCTCCAGATGAACCACCACTTGATCCACTAGATGAACTAGGACTAGATGACATTGAGTTTTCTGCCGATGACATAGTGTCGTTAATAAATGATGAGAACGAATCTAAATTGAAATTACTATCACCATTATACCAAGTAGGTGCAACAATAGAGATTGATTCAAACTTTTTAATCCATTTATCAGAAATACCAAGCACATAAGTATATGGTAATATATCGTAGAAATAGGTTGGATGTTCTTCTACTAATGCTTCTAGTTTGTCTTTTTCGACTGTTTCTAGAAAATTTTTAAATCCACTTATTTTTCCTAATATTTCATTACCATATTTAGTTCTTTTAGGCAAAAATCTTAAGCATAAAAACATTCCTAATATACAAATTAATCCTATAATATATACTGTTAAATAATTAGTATCTTGCAGTAATAATGGTAAAACTAAAGCAAACCATGGACCACCACCAAATCCTAGTCCCCAAATTAATCCAAATATTTTTGTATAAATATTGTTAGAAGTTTTAGTAACAGAACCATTTATGAAAGTAACAGAACCAGTTTTTCCAAATACTGATATAAATAAAACCGTAAAACCAATTATAGGGAAAATTATTGCAAACGGAATGATTTCAATTTGTCCAAATAATATAATTGGTGGAATAGTTATAAGTAAATAAGTAACAATTATCATTAAAATAATAAATATTTTTTTACTAGATGCAGACTTTTCGTAAATCTTATACTTGTTTTCCTTATTATTTATATTAGATGATATTTTGTTCATCGTTATATAAAAATTATCATATAAATCTGATGATCTTACTTCATTTAAATAACTTTCATCATCAGAGTCATATTTATCATTAAACAATGATATAATTGAACTCTTCTTTAGAAATAATCCTTTTAAGAATAACTCTTCATTAACATTATCACCATCATATTCTTTTAGCCTACTTATTTTAAAATCTTTATATTTAGAAAATAAAGATTTTCTCTGAGATTCAGTTATTTTTATATATCCTTTATTAGCAAGATAAATAAGTAGGGAAGTTATATCTTTATTATCAGCATATCCTTTATATAAGAACCCAATTTCTAAACTGTTAAAACCTTCAGGGGGATAAAATTCAACTGTTTCAATAACTTCATCATCTTTGCCAAACTTACACCATAAGTAAAATGATATTAAAAGAAATAGTAATGGAATTATAAACTCAATATATAATACTGGTTCTATAATATCTTTAGCTTTAGAAAAATAACCATCTGGTAATTCACATCTTACTGTTAAAGCTTCGTTCTTTCCTAAAATGTTATTGTATTTTCCAGTTATTACATTATTACTAATATTGTACTTAATATTAGAATTATCAGTAGAACCAGTACTACCAGAAGAAAAACCAAGTTTGCTACTGTCGAAATCTTTAGGCATTGTAATAGTAAAAGTTATATTACCAATAGCTGTATCCCATTCATTACCAATAATATTGTAATATAATTCATCATAGTCTTTTATTTTATCTTTTCCTAAATTATAAGTGTATTTAATTACATAGTTTTGCTCACCTGTTAAAGTTTTATTAGCATCACCAATTTGTACTTTATAGTTTCCATTTTCTCTTGAAACCTTATATTTACTATTAACAGATAAGTTTGTTATTCTAGCTCTATTAGTTGATTTACTACCATCTAATCTTGTTATTTTATTAGTTAATGGAATAGTTCTAAATATACCATGTTTTGGTTCGTTAAAATAAGCAGTAATTGTTTCAACAACATCAAAAGTATTATCTTCATTTACTTTAATATTTACATCATATTTATCAAGAACATAATCATAATAAGAGTAATCACTGACCTTACTAGGTGTTAACATATCACTACTATAGTAAGCATCGTCAGTATTAACCTCTAACTGATAATAAACTATTTCACTAACACTATGTCCACTTATAATAGATAAATTAGACATTAGATTAAAGCTACTATTAGCAACTGGAGCAATACTTTGCTTATCACTTTTAGCAATTAGATTATAATTTTTATCATAATAATATACAGTAGTCGAGTAATTAATATTACTATTAGAATTATTTTTTATTATTCCAGTTAATCCAAAAGCTTTAGTTGATGTAGTAGAGTAGTCTTTAAAAGTAATATCGTAGATGTTTAAGTCATCAATTTCTAAAAATCCAGAATTGTTAATATTAATATACGATGTTTGTTTGCTTAATGCATTTGTATTTATTGGAAAAATAGTTATTAAAAGTATAAATAATATAATAGATAAAAATCTAAGTTT
>ERZ773130.1926-NODE-1926-length-17427-cov-2.576675_pt1 | contig 17427 bp, 16 predicted proteins | sample MGYA00511919_ERZ773130 | MGnify/ENA primary metagenome ERZ773130 (study PRJEB29015, sample SAMEA2737851) | human gut metagenome | biome: human gut; feature: human-associated habitat; material: faeces | place: China | collected 2012 ...
GTATTCGAGGCATACCTTATACCGGCCTTTCGCAATGGATTCGGGAGTAAGAGGATATTTGCAGGTACGTAGCGGATACAGTTCTTTCAGCATTTGCAGCATGACCTTTGCCGTATAGATGGAAGGGTAGGGACCGTAATAGCGCGAACCGTCCCGTACGATATTCCGGGTTTGGAATACGCGCGGGAAATATTCGTTCTTGACAACGATGGACGGATAGGTTTTGTCGTCTTTCAGCAACACGTTGTACCGAGGACGATATTGCTTGATCAGGTTATTCTCCAAAAGAAGTGCATCCTCTTCCGTGTCGACAACAAAATATTTGATGTCTCGTATCTGCTTGACCAGGACACGTGTTTTGTTGCTGTCGTGTTCTTTGTTGAAATAGGAGGAGACCCTTCGCTTTAAGTTTTTAGCTTTACCTACGTATATGATAACCCCTTCGGTATTCAGATATTGGTAAATACCGGGGCTCTCCGGAAGGTTCAATACAATTCCTTTCAGATATTCGCTGGTTTTAAGTTCAGGGTTATTCTCCATGTGGTTCTCAGGTCTCTTCTCTTTGTTTATAATGAAAGTACCGACTGTACGTCTACGTCTTTGTTGAATAAGTCTATTCCGTGCAACTCCTTCAGTTCTATGATGAAGTTTACATATATTTTCTTCGGATTCATCTTTTGTACTAGTTTGCAGGCAGCCTCCATTGTTCCACCTGTGGCGAGCAGATCGTCATGTAGCAAAACTACGTCGTTCTCGTTGAGGGCATCCTTATGTATCTGAATGGTGTCTTTGCCATATTCTTTATCGTAGCTTTCCTCAATGGTTTCTGCAGGAAGCTTTCCGGGCTTGCGGATAGGAATGAAACCTGCACCCAAGCGGGTGGCAAGGATAGGTCCCATAATGAAGCCTCTCGATTCAATGCCTACCACTTTCGTGATACCTTTGTCCTTGTACATTTCATACAATGTATCTGAAAGTTCCTGGAGTCTTGCAGGATCTTTAAACAGTGTAGTTACGTCGTAGAATAGAATTCCCGGAATAGGGAAATCAGGAATTTCCCGAATGCTTTTTGCAAGAGTTTCTTTGCTCATAATCAGTATTTTTAATGCGTTTATTGAATTCTTTGTTTCACGTGGAACGTATTCGCTTTATCTGCCCGAAAGTACCAGTAATACGTTTATATCGCTTGGTGATACGCCCGGAATCCGGCTTGCCTGAGCTATCGTTTCCGGATCAATCTTCACTAGCTTCTGTCTTGCTTCGGTGGATAGGGATTGAATGGCATTATAATCAAACTTCCCTTTTATTTTGATGCTTTCCAGACGAGCCAGTTTATCTGCAATCATTCGTTCACGTCCAATGTATCCTTCATACTTAATCAGGATTTCAGCTGCCTCAATTATTTCTTCTTTTCTTTCAGTAACTTTATCCAGCTCCCGGCGGAAAGCGCTGACATGCTCCGCCATGTTTTCAAGCGTAACTTGCGGACGGTTTATAAGGTCGATCAATTTGCATCCTTGGCGAAGGGGAGTGGTACCCAATTGCTCCAAAACCGGATTGATTAATGCCGGTTTCATCGAATAGTTACGAGTGAATTCTATGATACTATTGATCGAGTCACGCTTCCGTTTCAGTAACTCATAACGGTCGCTCTTTACGAGTCCGAGTTTCCATGCCTTTTCGGTAAGACGCATATCTGCATCGTCCATACGTAGCAGGATGCGATATTCGGCGCGCGAAGTAAACATACGATAAGGTTCATCCACTCCTTTCGTCACTAAATCGTCTATGAGTACCCCAATATATGCTTCATCCCGATTCAATACAAATTCAACTGAAGAATGTAAAGATAAATGGGCATTGATCCCGGCCATCAATCCTTGTGCTGCTGCTTCCTCATAACCTGTCGTTCCATTGATCTGACCGGCAAAATAAAGTCCTTGAATCAATTTAGTCTCTAAAGTATGATAAAGCTGTGTAGGAGGAAAATAATCATATTCTATGATGCAGAAGCCGTAGAATATCTGAATCTGGATCCGGAAAAGTTTGAAGTAACAGAATTAGATGACTTAAAAGACTATCTTTACGATGGAAATGCCATGCGTACATTAGCCGGTAAGAAGCTTCACAAGAAGAAAAACCGTTTAAATAAAACTCTGTAGTAGTTTCTCCCTCCGGTTCCAAAAATAAATGATGACTGGTCCTATCGGCAAAAGTATTCAATTTAGTCTCTATGCTGGGACAATAACGAGGACCAACGCTCTGTATAGTGCCGTTGAATAAAGGACTATCGGTAAACCCCTGCCTCAAAGCATGATGTACAGCTTCGTTAGTATAAGCCATATAACAAGGCCTTTGGATCAGAGTATTCCTATAATCATAATGCAAATAAGAAAAACAATGAAAATCATTATCCCCGCCTTGTTCGGTCAATTTAGAAAAATCGATACTTTTTCCGTCTATACGGACAGGAGTACCGGTCTTCATCCGCCCCGTTTCGAATCCCAAGCTACACAATTGAGCTGTTAAACCGTGAGAAGCCGGCTCGGAAATACGGCCTCCTTCGAAACTTACCCGACCTATATGCATTAGGCCGTTTAAAAAAGTTCCGTTGGTTAAAATCACCCGTTTCGCATTAAAAACGACCCCCAAGGCTGTCTTAACCCCGTAAACCTGCCCATCTTTCACTACCAACTCTACTACATCATCCTGCCACATATCCAAACCATCCGTATGCTCGAGCTGATACCTCCAATTAGCAGAAAATTTCATCCGGTCGCATTGTGAACGAGGACTCCACATAGCAGGACCTTTCGAACGATTCAGCATTCTGAATTGAATCGAGCTCTGATCAGTCACTATACCGGTCAAACCTCCCAAAGCATCTATTTCTCTCACTATCTGACCTTTAGCAATACCTCCTATCGCTGGATTACAAGACATCTGAGCTATCTTATTCATATCCAGGGTGATCAATAAGGTATGAGATCCTAAATGAGCTGCTGCACAGGCAGCTTCACAACCCGCATGTCCGGCGCCGACAACAATTACATCATAATCCGGTAAAAGATTTGCCATTTTAAAGCGTTTTAAGAAGATCTAAGCAAATATTTTCATTTTTACGCATTTCCTTACTATCGACATCCGTTTTATCTTTAAATCCGATTAAATGAAGAACTGAATGACAAATCACCCTACAGAACTCATTTTCAAAAAAAGTAGAAAACATTTCGGAATTCGATTTCACTGTATCCAAACTAATGAATACATCGCCCGAAAGTACATCTCCTTCGCAATAGTCGAAAGTAATAACATCAGTATAATAATCGTGTTTCAAATATTGACGATTTACAGCAAGTATATAATCATCGTCACAAAAAATAAAATTGATAGCACCTACCGATTTATTATAATGTCCGGCAATCACCTCGATCCATTTACATATCAGCTTATCAGAAAAAAAAGAAGGATAGTCTGCTTTTCCTTCTCTATAAAACAAAATTTCTTTCATTGAAATAGCTTAAAAACGTTATTATAACCCAGGAAATCTTTCCCACAAAATAAAAACGCTGACACACACATTCACTACAAATTAAAAACCAAAGTCACCGTAGAACCTCCGTTTTCAAATATTAACTCATCGGACAAAGTTTTCATCAGATATAGCCCACGACCGGTTATTTTATTGATATTATCCGGTAAAGTCGGATCCGGTATAACTTCATAATCGAACCCCTCTCCTTCATCACTGACTGTCACCTTAAATTGTTTATCTGTTTTCTCAGCTACTAAACTCACCATTTTATCCGGTTGGCGTTTATTTCCGGATAAAATAGCATTATTAACCGCTTCGATAACCGATAAGCTGATCTTACCATACAATACAGACGGTAAAGCAAAATAATCAGTAAAAGTTTCTACAAAATTCTCAACTTTGACAATATTACTGATTTCTGACGAAATTGAAATTGATAATTTATTCATTCCCAAGCTTTATATAGTAATGGTTGTACATTGATTTAAAATAAGTATTTAACTTCAAATCAGACTTTTGAATATCCGTTTTAATGAAAGCCGATTTCTTTTGAAATTCAAACATCTGCTCAGGCCGATGAAACCGAGTCTGAGTGGCCGATTCAGATTTACGTTTATCTTCAAAATCCTCTTTCTCTTTTGATGCTTTTTCTGACATTAATAATTTATTATAAATTAAGTTATTCCGATTAATTAATTGACCGGAAACCGAATAATTAGCCATATCTCTAATATTTTGATCGATCAATTGGTTGATCTCATTCAATAATTGTTTTTCTCTGCTTGACATCGAACCAGCTTCTGAAATAAATTCATTCAAACTCTTTCTGAAGAGTTCGTTCTCTCTGATCATATTACTGATTCTTTGATGTAAAGGTTTACCTTTTTCACCATTTTTCATTTGAGAAACTAAATCTTCCAATTGCTTCTTCAGATTACGTTGAAATTGCTTCATTTTAGGATATCCACTATCACCTGATGAATTTCTTTGTCTTTTTTTATCGGAATTTTTTTCTCCTCGTCGTTTACCGGATCGATTTACTTCTTCCTTAGCTTTTTGTAATGCATCGGTCAAAGATAAAGCAATATCATTCAAATAATTAATAATATAATGCTGCTCCCTTAATAAATCGCTGCGTCTATTGTCCTGAATGTAACCCGGTAATAATCCGAATTTTACTTCAAGATCATAAAACTTTCGGTCCAAAAGAGAAGCTAGCATCAAATTCGACTTAGCCAAGACAGATAAACTATCTTTTATTATCTTATATTCCTGTCTTTTTAAATCCTGAATACGGCCTAACTCATTATATTTCAAACTTTGAGCTTGTACATCAGAAAATTGCTGTAACAATTCTTCCTGTGATAGCGAAATTATTAAAATATTTTGAATTATCAATTCAATATCATTCTGAGGCAAGGATTTATTAACAAAATTTCGTTCTTGTTGTTGTTTCATTCTTTTTGAAAGTTCGAAAAGATCATCTTCAATCTCTTCTGACAACTTTTTATCTTTCTTATTCCCGGATATATTTTGCCTTTGTTGCTGCATTTTCCAAGACAATCGATCGAAATCGGTCTTAAAATCTTTCAAATCGAAAGGTTCTGACAAGGTTGAATTCTCTGTAATCAACTCTTCATAATTATTTTCTATCGCTCTCAAATCATTCAATATGCTTTTGTTCCGGGAATAAGCAGAATCCCGATCGAACGATTTGTTTTCCAGTAAACGCTCTAAACGGGCCTGATCCGATTTCAATCGATCGATTTGTTTAGAAATCAAATCATGCCTCTCTTCGATTTGAAACCGTTTCAACAATTCAATATTCCGATCCAATTCTTCACTGACCTGATCGAAAGTAAATTCCATTCTTTCGTCCAAATTTTTAAATTTATCTTTCGAAAATTCTTCGGAAAGCTTTGAAAATTCATCCAACAACTGTTTTATTTCACTATCCATCAAACGGTCCAGTAAATCCTGAATCTTCTTTTGCTTATCGATCAATAAACTGTCCTGAACAGTAAAACTTCGATTCAAATCCGATTTCTTCTGATTATTTTCTTTTACAGCTTCCAATAATCGATCCAACTGCTCTTTTTTCCGGACAACCTCCTTCGACAACTGTTGCTTTTCCCAATCATCAGTCGTATTATCCAATAATTTTTCCCGTAAATCCTGGATACCGGTAACAATTTCACCTGCTATTTTCTCAGCTTTCTTCAGATCATTGTTGACCGATTGACTAACTTCCCGGTTATAATCAAAAATAGTATTCAAATCAGGAATCCGGTAAATCAGCCGGGAAGAACGGGTACTCTTCGGACCGGAGAGATTATCGTTATCAAAAACCTCAAAATAATAATTTATTTCCGTTTTATCGGTACCGGCAAATTCAGCAAAATCAAAACTAAAATAAAATTCCTGTGTATTCAAATTCTTCATAAAAGATACCGGTACAACGACAGTCCTGTCTGTTCCCAGGGAATAATTGAAGCATAGATCTGAAAATCCATAATCATCGGTAATCACCCCATAAAAATAATGAAGAGAATTTTTCAAAGAATCCTGAATCTCCGTAATTTGAATTCCAGGGTATAAATCAGAAATGCATATAATATTGAAATTCAACAATTGACGATGAGAAAAATAAGCATTACTACCGGACAATATATATTCTCCCGAAGCTTTTATCTGTCTGGAAAAATCGGTCTTAGATACCGACTTCAAAGGAATAGAAATACTTTGTTCTTTATCTTCAAAAAATAAAGAATCCAAATTAGAATAGGTCAATTCAAATTGTAAAACCGAACCGTACAACACTTGCAAATCGACTGTATTGGTTAAAATTTCGGGCTCCTTTCCTATATAAGCAGGAGGAATAGCTACCACTCGATAACTGTCGATAGAAGGAGTCGGCAACACCCTCAAAAGATAAGAATCGCTAGTTTGATCCTGCGTTTTAAAATAAAATTTCAAATCATTATTAACCAGTTCGAAATCATACGTAAAAATTGAATCAACGGAAGTCATTAAAAATTCTCCTCCGCCATAACAAATAAAAACAGGTTTTACAGTTGCATCGGGAATGGAAAGACTCAATTGCACCTGAAAGGTCTTACCATATTCTACTTCCAAACTTCGATTTAAAATGTGAAAACCTACCTCATTCGAAGGGCCCGAAACCTGTCTGTAATCTTTTAAATCCGAATAATAATCATACCATTCAAAACCGGTAAAGAAAAAAAGAACAAAAAGAAAAACAACAATAACCGATAATTTAAGATACAATATTCTGGGAAAAGACAAAAAAGAACGGGATGCGGTCAGCTGTCGATATTTTTGATTAAAAGCCGCTTGTTTTAACACTGTTTGTCCGATAACCAATTTATCCCGAAAAGCCAGATTATACACAGATATAAAAATATCGTCGACCTGACGGGGTATAACAGACGAGATTTGTTTTATAAGAATATCCCTGGATAATCGAAAAGACAAGAAAAAACGAATGAACGGTAAAAGGATAAAAAAGAAAAACTCTACTCCTAAGAGTAAAAATAAAATCAGATAAAGAACATATTTAAAATCGGGTAAAAGTCTGAAAAAAGAAAGAAGTCCGGCATAGAAGAATAAAAAAAGTAAAAAAGTAAAAAGCACAACCGCTACACCCTTCAACAGATCAAATCCTAATAACTCTAATCTGAAACAGGACAATTTCCTTCTAAAATGATTCTTCAGATTCTCATACACAGATTCCATCACAATTATTTAGCTAACCAAAGCTCCGGATTCAATTTCTCTGTATCCTTAAAAACTTCAAAATTCAAAACACTCCCTTTTTCTTCGTCATGAGCAACTTTTCCGATCACCTGCTTCGTTTTAACAACATCTCCTTGATTTACTTTTACCTCCTGCAAATTAATATAGACAGTAAAATAACTTCCATGACGTATAATAACTACATAACTGTCGATATCATTCATATACATAGCCACACTAACCACTCCTTGAAAAACGGAACGCACTTCAGCATTTTTTGAAGTTGTAATTCCAATCCCCCGACTGGCTACTTCAACCAATTTATGTATCGAATGATTAAATACACCGAATTTCTCAGAAATGAATCCTTCAGTCACCGGCCAGGGTAACTTTCCCTTATTTTTAGCAAAATCGTTCGATACCAATTGTTCTTCAGGAGTCAGTTTATAAGTCGAAGTAGTGCTACCGGATTTCTTGATTTGATTGGCTATCAATTTATCCAACTGTTTAGCCAACCTCTGACGTTTTTGCATTTCGGCTTGCAATTTTTTCCGAAAATCTTTCTCTTTTTTCTGAATCTGAGCAATATATTGATTTTCTTTCAATTGTTCGGATTCTAATTCTTTACTCTGTACACCGATTTCATTCAAAGCAGTATTCTTTTGTGCAAACAAATCCTTCAATTCTTTGTTTTTAACATCCAAAGAATCGTTTACCGCCTGAATCATATGTAATTGACGTTTAGAATATTCCTGAATCTGTTGAAAGTATTTAAACCGATTATAAGCCTGATTAAAATCTGCTGAAGAAAAAATAAACATCAATTTATCTGTTTTATTCCGTTTTTTCCAGCTACCATACACCAATTTCGCATAAAGATCGAGCATCGACTTTTTGTTCTCTTCCAGTTCTTTAATACGCTGCTCATTGGCAGAAATATTATTCTGAATAAGTCCTACTTCCTGATTTAAAGAACTTAATAGTTTTTTACTCTGTTGAATCTTCTGCCTTAAAATATTCAATTTCTGAGTAGAAACAGACTTGTTCTTTTCGGCTTCCTTCAACAATGAATTTAAATAAGCGATCTCCTTTTCAGTCTTAGCTTTTTGTTTTTTAATATCACTGATCGATTGAGCTGAGACATTTATCTCAAGCGAAAAAAACAAAACTAACAATATACCTAAAAACTTGTAGATCATGAATTATTCTATTCTTTTAAATTTAGGAGAAATTTTAAAATTCGGTTCCAAAGGTACGTCGAAATCTATTTTCAAAAATTTTAATTCCAGACTGGTTTTATTATTTCCAACCGCTAATTGGAAGACAATCTTTTCCGGAAAATTCTTTTCCGAAAACTGTTTAAATGCTCCATAATTCACACTCACAGACATATCTTCATCCAGATCTTCTACAGATACTTTTACAGGCCGGAAATACTCAGGATCTATTAAAATCCGCTGCAAAACCAGCATAAAATCTTTATTCTTTCGTTTTTTCTTATAGAATTTTTTGATCTTACGGCTAATTGCCCTTTCTTCTACAGTAGAAAGTTCATATCCCAATTCTGTCTTATCCAATTTATATTTCTTTTCCTTACCTAAACCTGCACAATCCTGAAAATCAAAAAAAGCATTCGTGATGATCTTCTCGACACAATCGAAACTTACCCGGACATCGAACTTATCATAAAAATAATCATAATCGGCTACAAAGAAGTTCTTATGATAAGTGTCTACAAATTTGATACTGTCTTTAGTCAATAAAATACGCGCTACTTCGATTCCTAATGGTGCTGTAACATTAGCCTGAATAAAACTATCCCGCTTAATTTTCAGAGAAGCCTTTAAACTATTGGATCCTTTCCCGTCTTTATAGGAAATATCCATCTTTTTAGCAAACAAAGTAGAATATTCCAATTCATTATTTTCGATATTTTTCAATAGCCGGCCTTCCGTTATAGAAGGAATATTCTTTTTTACCGCTATCTGTTTAGCAGAACGGCAAGACACTATTGAAACAACTACGATTATCAACAAAAATATATGTCCACCCAGTCTCATTTCATTCAATTCATCGTCTTTTAATCGGATAATTTACCGGATTGTATCTTATCATTCAATTCTTCCGAAACCCCACCTCCCATTTCAGCTGCTTTTTTCCACATCTTCAAAGCTTCCTGGTGTTCTCCACTCCGATACAGGATATCACCATAATGTTCATAAAGCACACCGGAAGGATCCTTATCCTTTTCTATAGCTAATTTAATATAATACCTGGCTTGAGAATATTCTCCCCGTTTATACAACACCCAGGCATAAGTATCCAGGTAAGTTGCATTATCGGACTCCATAGCGACAGCCTGTGAACTCATTTTTTCCGCTAAAGCCAGTCTTTCATTCCGCAAAGAGAGATAATAAGCATAATTATTCAATACCAATATATCGTTCGGATTAATTTTCAATACTTCGTCGAACATCTTGAATGCCCTCTCCACGCTATCCAAATTGTAATAACAATCAGCTAAATAAGAATAAAACTGGGATCTTAATTCGGGCTTATCGTCTGTCAACTCAACGCCTTTTTCGAACAAAGGCAAAGCTTCGGCGAATTGTTTTTGCATCATCAAAGCGATTCCCGATAAAGCATAGGGTAAAGGTTGTTCCGGAAAATACTTTATAGCTTCTATTCCATGCCGATACATACAAGTGGTATCTCCCATCTCGTTACACATCAGCAGCAATTCTTCCCAAATCAAATAATTATTTTTGTCCTTCGAAAGAATATACTCCAATTCATTCCGTGCTTCAGCCAATTTATGATCTTTTTTCAGAAAATCCGAATGTAAAGCCCTTACCGACAAATCGTCGCTATATTTTTGCATCAATAGATTCATATAATTATCCAACTGACTATCGCTTGTCAATGTCGTATCAGGATTCAGAATCAACTTCAGAATATATTGTATTTTATATCCATTCTCGATTTTATCACTGACCAAAGCTTCTTTCGTATGTCTATCGGCTTCTTTCAATTCTTTCTTACTCCGATAATAATCAGCCAAATAGAAATGAACAAAACCGTTATCAGGCTCGGCCTTCAATATACGATCCAGAATTTGTAATCCTTTTTTATCCTGATTATAATTGAAATAAAGTTCGGCTAATAAACTAAGGTATTCGCTCTTATCCGGGAACTTCCGAATCAACTTTAATAATTCGTTGGATGCTTTCTTAACATCATCGAGTTTAGTATACAACTTAATTTTTTCGATAGATACAGGTTCGGTTATGCCGTTCTGTTGTTCATAACGGTCGAATACCTCGATCGCTTTCTGCCATTTCTCGACAGAGATATATAACTCCGCTTCGATCAAATAAAATTCTTCTTTATTCGGATATTTAGCAATGATATCGGCATATACATTACAAGCCTCTTCGATCATCGCTTTCTTTTGCAAAATATTGGCTAACAATATTTTATACCACATATTATCCGGATTTCCGGCCACAGCCTCACGAGCTAACTGCAAAGCACCGTTATAATCTTCACCTGCAGTCAAAATACCGGCTATTTCATATTTTGCAACTGAACTGGAAGGAAGGATTTTAAGGCAATTATCGAACCATCCGATAGCAGCCTGATAATCCCCGGTAATTTTACTCCTGACCCCTTCCATAAAAGAATAGTCAAATTCTAATCTGGTTTTCTCATCTAGCTCTTGTATATTCTCCGTTTTCTTTTTTTTATCGGCAAAAGCAGGTAAAATAAAAAGAAAACAAAGCATGAAAGCAATCCATCTTACCATATTTTTCTATTCTTTAATTTTATAATTATTTTTTTCCTGTATGACCGAATCCTCCGTCTCCCCGTTCGCTGTCCGATAGTTCATTTACTTCTATCCATTCGGCTTGTTCTACCTTGTTAATGACCATCTGACAAATTCTTTCTCCGTCTTCGATCGTAATCATATTATTAGAGAGATTCACCACGATAACTCCTAGTTCACCACGATAATCGGCATCTAAAGTTCCCGGACTGTTCAATAGTCCTAAACCTTCATTTAAAGCCAACCCGCTACGGGGACGGATTTGTGCTTCATATCCCTCGGGTAATTCGATAAATAAACCTGTTGGGATCAATTTTCTTTCCAAAGGTTTCAACGTGACGATTTCTTCCAGATTAGCCCTAATATCCATACCAGCCGAAGCTTTTGTTTTATATTCAGGTAGCGGATGTTTTGAACGATTTACAATTTTGATTTCCATTTATCTTAGATTATTCCTATTTTAATACAATCTTCAAACTTACTACTTTTTATTTTTCAAAGGAAATAGCTTTCCATAAAAATTTGAATAAAGTGTTTTGCAAAGTTACACAAAGACGTTTTTCAACAATCATATATTCATTATTATATTTTTATTCTTTTATAAAAAAAATGATGATTATAATAGACTGTTAGTTGTCTTCAAAAATGTTGATCGATTTATTTGATTTTATCGTTCTTAAAAATTGGAACTGTGTTTCTAACATGATATTGTAATATAATATGTTTTTATTCAATAATTTATATGAGTTATTAACAATTGTCAGTAACCTATTTCACAGAAAAAAAATAGATTTTGAACTGTGGAAAACTGTTAGTAATTTGTATAAATGTTTTGAGATAAAAATGAATTCTTTTCTTGGTTATTCGGGTGAAATATCGAATAAGAGTTGAAAACGAGATATCCAAATAAAGATATGAGTTTCTTTAAGTAGTTTTCAACAGCCGATTAATAACTTTTCAACAATATTTTTCTAAGCAACAATCTCCGGGAATTGATTCGATCAGAAAATATAATTACGCTGATCAATTATAGCTTTTGCAGAATAGAAGTGGTAGAAAAACCGGGAGTAAGATCTATTGTTATAATTTCCCCTCCTTTTGCTTTTACGATGTCGTAACCTACAATTTCTTCGGGTTTATAATCACTTCCTTTTACTAAAATATCGGGTTGAATAAACCGGATCAGTTCCAGAGGAGTATCTTCGTCGAAGAAAATAATTTTGTCTGTAAAAAGAAGTGAAGCAAGTAAGAGAGCCCGGGCTTCCTGGTTATTGACAGGACGTTTATCACCTTTTAATCTTTTGACCGACGCATCGGTATTCAATCCTATAACTAATTTTTGGCCAAGACCGGCAGCTTGGGCGAGATATTCGATATGTCCCCGGTGCAGAATATCGAAACAACCATTCGTGAAAACAATTTTTTCTTCTTTAAATCTCCATTGACTCAAAGTATGGATCAGAGTTTCTTTTTCTCTGACAATTTTATTTTCTATGAATGATAAGTAATTCATTTACAATTATTTTAATCTGGGATTTATTCCCAGATCATATCAATCGATTGGTATTGGTGTCCGGAAATACCAAGGTTGGCGTATGTTTTTTAGCTTCTTCGAAGTCCATCGATGCATAGGAAATAATGATGACCACATCTCCTACTGCACATTTCCGGGCCGCCGGGCCGTTCAGACATACGACACCTGAGTTTCTTTCGCCTTTAATGACATAAGTTTCTAATCTTTCTCCGTTGTTTACATTGACGATCTGAACTTTTTCATTCTCGATAATATTAGCGGCTTCCATTAAAGCTACATCGATCGTTATGCTACCTACATATTGAAGGTTAGCTTCAGTGACGGTTGCTTTGTGGATTTTAGATTTGACTACTTCTATAAACATGATGATAATTTTAAAATGGATTTAAAATTAGAATACAATGTTATCTATCAGTCGGATTTTTCCGGCATATACAGCTACACAAGCTACTTTAGTTCCTTCTTCTGACCAGTTTTCCACAACTTTTAGAGTGGTATCGTCGACAATTTCGACATACTCTGTTTCCAGGTATGGATTATTGTTGATTTCGTCAGCAATCCATTTTTTCAATTCACTGACATTCATTTGTGAAGCTAAGTTACGAGCTTTTTTTAAAGTAGCGTATATGTGAGGAGCATTTTTTTTGTATTCTTCATCGAGCAATGTGTTACGTGAACTTTTGGCTAGTCCATTTTCTTCCCGGATAATCGGACACGGAATGATTTCGATGTTGTATTTTAATTGTTTCACCATATTTTTGATAATAGCGATTTGCTGGAAATCTTTCATTCCGAAGAATGCTTTATCGGGTTGAACAATATCGAATAAACGACTCACTACCTGACCTACTCCATTGAAGTGACCCGGTCTTTTCGCTCCTTCCATCACTGTTTCTATATATCCGAAATCGAATTTTCGGGTATCCGGTTCCGGATAAATTTCTTCAACAGAAGGTGCGAATGCGATATCACAATCTACTGTTTCAGTAATTCGATATCTTTGTCCAGTGTTCGGGGATATCTTTTCAGATCTTCCTGATCATTGAATTGTGTTGGGTTGACAAATATACTGACTACAGTGATATCACTATTGTGTTTACTTTCTTTTACGAGGGATAAATGTCCTTCATGTAAAGCTCCCATTGTGGGAACAAATCCGATTTTTTTCCCTTCTTTACGGAGATTTTCCAGAAGGCTAATTAGTTCATTTTTAGTGTTTAAAACTTGCATGATACTTCGTTAAAAATACGGGATGCAAGTTTACGAACTATTTTTATAATTAGGAAATGAACTAGCTTAAATTATTTTATTAAGGTTTAAGGAAAAAAAGAAATCTGTTATTTCCGGACTTATCTAATGTATTGAGAGTTAAAACGGATAAAACATTCGATTGTACAGCATACTATAGAGTTTATAAAGTTTATAAAAGTATAGAGATGTCCTTCGGACAGGGTTTATGGAACTTTTTATTCAGAAAATATTTATTTATATAAGGTATGGATAGCCGGATGGACGGAAGTCAATGCTTCGATTAATTCGCTTCGGCTGACTCCTTCGCGCATAACGATAAAAATAGTATCGTCTCCTGCAATAGTTCCCAGAATTTCAAAGTAATTTTCACTGTCTATGAGGACGGTTACTGCATTGGCATATCCGGGCAAAGTTTTGATAACAGCCATATTGCCCGAAAAATCGATACTTAGTATGGTGTCGGTGATAATAGCCGAAACTTTTTCTTCCCGTTGTTCATTTTGAATACTTTCAGGAATTACATAAATATACCCTTTTTCTTTATGCGGGATTTTGGCAACTTTCATAAATTTCAAGTCCCGGGATAAAGTGCTTTGGGTAGCTTCGACGTTCATTTCTTTCAAACGGAACAATAATTCTTCTTGTGAAGAAATGAGTTCCGATTCGATCAGTTTGCGTATAGTTAAAAGTCTTTTGGTTTTATTTCTCATAAATGATATCGTTAAATAATGGTCATAAGGCAAAGATAGAGATTAAATTCAGAATTTGAAATGATATCGATTTTGAATATATGGATATAAATGCATGAAAAATGCATAAATATTCTTGTGGTGATATGAAAGTTTTTTTACCTTTGCGCCAATTTGGACGTTTGATAAATTAGTTCATTTAAATAGATATGCAAAATTTAAAGAAAGCGCGTTTAGTTCTGCAGGACGGAACTGTTTATGAAGGAACTTCATTCGGATATGAGAAGTCGGTTTCCGGTGAAGTGGTGTTCTACACGGCGATGACCGGTTATCCGGAAAGTTTGACGGATCCCTCCTACAAAGGTCAGATTTTGGTTCCTACCTATCCTATGATCGGCAATTACGGAGTTCCGGTGGATGATGAGGAAAACGGGGTTTCAAAATTTTTCGAATCGGATAAGATTCATTGTACAGCGATTATCATTTCCGATTATTCATTTGCATATAGTCATTGGAATTCGCAAAAAAGTCTCGGACAGTGGTTGAAAGAACAACAGGTACCGGGACTTTTTGGTATAGATACGCGGGCATTGACAAAGAAATTGCGTGAACATGGAGCCATGTTGGGAAGAATAGAATTCGATAATATTTCGATTCCCTTTTATGATCCCAATGAACATAACATTGTAGCCGAAGTTTCTACAAAGGAAGTTGTGGAGTACGGACACGGAAAATATAAAGTGATCTTAGTGGATTGTGGGGTGAAGTATAACATTATTCGTTGTCTTTTGAAACGGGATGTGACCATTAAACGGGTTCCCTGGGATTATGATTTTACTCAGGAAGAGTGTGACGGATATTTTTTGTCCAACGGTCCCGGTGACCCTGCTAAATGTGATATAACCATCAAGCATATTAAAAAAATTTTGACCGGTGATAGACCGATTATGGGGATTTGTTTAGGCAATCAGTTGATGGCAAGAGCTGCCGGTGCTGTGACTTATAAATTAAAATACGGTCACCGCAGTCATAATCAACCGGTGATGCAGCCCGGAAGCAACCGTTGTTATATTACTTCACAAAATCATGGATTTGCTATCGATGATAAAACATTACCGATAGATTGGGAACCTCTTTTTGTGAATGTCAATGACGGTACTAACGAGGGGATACGCCACAAAACCAAACCTTTTTTCTCGGCACAGTTCCACCCCGAAGCTTCCAGCGGGCCTGTAGATACAGAATATCTGTTCGATAAGTTTATCGAGAACATGGAAAAAGGTAATAAGTAAAACATTTCAGGTAAAACCAGCTAAGATTAAAATCGACATGAAGGAAATAAATAAAATATTATTATTGGGTTCGGGAGCATTGAAAATCGGTCAAGCCGGTGAATTCGACTATTCTGGATCCCAGGCTTTGAAAGCCATCCGTGAAGAGGGAAAATACAGTGTGCTGATTAATCCGAATATTGCTACTGTGCAGACTTCGGAAGGGGTGGCCGATAAAATTTATTATTTACCGGTTACTCCTGAATATGTAGAAGAAGTCATCAAAAAAGAACGGCCTGATGGTATTCTGCTTTCTTTTGGGGGACAGACTGCATTGAATTGTGGTGTCGAATTGTATCAGAAAGGCATCCTTGAAAAATATGATGTGCAGGTATTGGGTACTCCTGTGCAGGCGATTATCGATACGGAGGACCGGGAGATTTTTGCCAATAAATTACGCGAAATAGATGTAAAAACTCCTCGTAGTATTGCTGCCAATAGCATGGAAGAAGCCATCGCTGCTTCGAAAGAACTCGGTTTCCCGATTATTGTACGTGCTGCCTACACTTTAGGAGGTTTGGGTTCAGGCTTTTGTTCCGATGAAGAAGAACTTCGTAAATTGGCTGCCAGTGCTTTCTCTTATTCGCCTCAGGTGTTGATCGAAGAATCTTTGAAAGGTTGGAAAGAAGTAGAATATGAAGTTGTCCGTGATCAGTACGATAACTGTATCACCGTATGCAATATGGAAAATTTCGATCCACTGGGAATTCATACCGGTGAAAGTATCGTAGTGGCTCCTTCTCAGACTTTGAGTAACAGTGAATATCATAAACTTCGGGCTATCGCTATCAAGATTATTCGTCACATCGGAATTGTCGGAGAATGTAATGTTCAGTATACCCTGGATCCGAACTCTGAAGATTACCGGGTGATCGAGGTGAATGCCCGTTTGTCCCGTTCCAGTGCTTTGGCTTCGAAAGCGACGGGTTATCCCCTGGCTTTCGTAGCTGCCAAATTAGGATTGGGATACGGTTTACATGAGATTAAAAATTCTGTTACAAAAGTGACTACCGCTTGTTTCGAACCGGCTTTGGATTATGTCGTTTGTAAAATTCCGCGCTGGGATTTGAATAAGTTCGAAGGAGTGTCCAAGCTGATCGGATCCTCTATGAAGAGCGTCGGAGAAATTATGGCTATCGGACGTACTTTTGAAGAAGCGATACAAAAAGGACTCCGGATGGTGGGACAAGGTATGCACGGATTTGCCGGAAATAAGATTGAAATCCCGGATATCGATGAAGAATTGGTGAATCCCACGGATAAACGGGTTTTTGCTATCGCCGAAGCTTTCGACAGAGGATACGATGTGGATAAAATACATGAGATGACACGTATCGATAAATGGTTTTTGGAGAGGTTACAAAATATCCATTATCTGAAAAATGAGCTGAATAAATATTCGACCATTACAGGAGTGAGTTCTGTTCTGCTTCGGAAAGCAAAACAAATGGGATTTTCAGATTTTCAGATCGGACGTCTGACAATCAAAGACGATCGGCTGACTG
>ERZ773130.1929-NODE-1929-length-17418-cov-4.713932_pt1 | contig 17418 bp, 25 predicted proteins | sample MGYA00511919_ERZ773130 | MGnify/ENA primary metagenome ERZ773130 (study PRJEB29015, sample SAMEA2737851) | human gut metagenome | biome: human gut; feature: human-associated habitat; material: faeces | place: China | collected 2012 ...
AATTAAGAAATATAAAATTTTAGGAGGTAAAAATGATAGAAAAAAATTTTTTAATAGAAAGTTTTAAGAACATGAGAAAAAGTCAAAAAAAGGAGTTTACAGATTTAATATTAAAAGAAATTACTGATAATTATAAATTAACGATTGAAGAAGATATTTCATATGATAAGCAGATTCCGAATAGAGAAAAAGCTACACCTAAACATGCATTTAGTTCTAGAAACGATAGTTTAACAGAAGAACAAACTGAGTTCTTAATTAAAAGAGAGTTAAAGTTACAAAGAATAGAGCAAATGTTCAAAGGTGTTGTTGATCTAACAGAATTAGCTGAATTAGTAAGTGAAGATGATACTTATGAATAAGTTAGAGAAAGTTTTTGATAAAAATCAATATATAAAGGATAAAGGTATTAAATCATACCAAAAAAATAAAAGTTGGGTTGATTTATGTGATGGTCAAAGTGTAGAAGAACTTGAAAAGAATGGATATATGTTTATATCAGAGTGGCTTATAGAACGTGAAAAAAAGAGTAAAAAATGATTAAAACTATTTAATAACATAAATAAGGCTTGTAGCCTTATGAAATATAGGAAAAACGATAAAATAATGATGCAATATAATATCAGGTTCTATTGCATCAAATATATGGATTTTAGGAGGGTGTATGGAACAGGTAATTATTATAGAATTATTAATACTATATTCAGGAATACTTACAATCAAATATATAAATTTAAAAAAACAAAATAAAATAAATTACAGTAATTTTCAAAATGCATTAAGAGTAATAACTGATTCAGATCCAAGACTAGCAAAATATTTGGAGGAAAGAAATGAAAAAGATAATAAACAATAAGATTTATGATACAGATAAATGTAAATTATTACTTAAATATAACTGGGATTGGCCTTTTAATGTAACATATCTTTTTAAAACCAATAAAGGAACTTATTTGACGTATCAAGATGTTCCTTTTGTGGCCGATAATAAGAAATTTAACAATTTGGTTATTCTATCGAAAGAAGAAACTAAGGAGTTATTAATAAAATTAAATGCAATTGATTTATATGAGAAAGAATTTGGAAAGTTGGAGGAAGGCTAAAATGTGCAAATGTGAAATAGGAAAATGTGTTCATGCCAAAAGCAAATTATTAGATGGGAAAATCAGATGTTCAGTGAGAGGTGAAACGGTAGCTTTGAAGAGATGCCCTGATTATGTTCCGTTTGTAGTGACTAATGAAAATATTAAAAATAAATTTCCAGAAATTAATCATTTTATAGAGAAACTGAAAGATTATGAACTTTTATATTATCAAGGTGATAAGATTCATAACGAATATCCGTTAGAAGTAGAAGAAGCTAAGGCAATATTTAACTATATAGATTTTTTAGAAAATAAACAAAAAGAATTTGTAAAATATTTAGAAAATATGTTGGAAGATGAAAACGATATATTTTCAGTAGTCAGAGTCAAAGATGTTTTACAAAAATACAAAGAGATAATAGAAGATAAGGCTGGTGAGTAAAATGAAAAAGATAAGACTTGTAGAATTATTGCTTTTGGTAGCAGATAAAAACTTAAAAGATGAGCAAATGGTATTAATAAATAATGATTGCTATAAATTTGATAAAGATGCAGAAAAGTTTTATTTGCCAAATGATAAATGTTCATATAGAGCGATACATACATTTGATATGAATTTAACTTGTTATATATTAGAAGATTATGTTAAAGAGGGAAAATAAAGAATATGAAGATTGATAATATTTTAACTTATGTAATAGGAACAATAGGTATATTAATGATAGGAATTGGAATGGGATACATCTTAGGTACCTATAAAATTAACAGTTGTAAGGTAATGACACCATCAGATGCTTTTAAAAATAAAGAATGTAGAGAGTTTTATTTAGGAAGATAAGAATAAAAGGGAAGGAATAATGTATGAATAATAGAGAGATAGTAAGCTTAGTAATCGATGAGTTAGAGAAAAGGTCTATAATTAAAAAGAATTGCTCAACATATAAAAATACAGAAAGGATACTTTATGATTATCCTAAGTTGAAAGAATCAATTAAAGATCGCAAAGAGCAAATAAAAGAATATAAAAAATTTGGATTACCTAGCAAATCAAAATCAATAACATCTTTTTCTTTATCAAGTTCTAAAGAAAGAAAAGATGTAGAAGATATATTGGAACAAACAATCAGATCTTTAACTAAGGATATTTATAAGACTGAAGTAGTGATTAAGTTTATAGATAGAGTACTTGATAGATTTAAAAATGATCCATATATATCTATTATTTCACTTTACTACTTTGAAGGCAAAACACATGAACAAATTGCAGAAATTTTTGATAAGAAAAAAAACAATTCTAAATCTATAGCTTCAACAACGATAGCTAGTAATAAGTATAGATTAATTAAAGAATTACAAAAATATATATTTCCAAATGATTATTTATATCAGCTGTTAGGGTATTGACAAAAATGAAAAACGGCTGAAAACAGTCGCTATTTTCATTTGAATATTTATATGGTAGTATATGTATAGTGAATTTATTATAATTAAAGTTCACTTGAAAGGACAGCTTTGTTCTTTCTTTTTTTGTTGGTGATCAAAATGAAAAAGAGAAGAAAAAGAAGAAAACAGTTTGATTGGCCATCTGAGATAGCTAAAGGTAATACTGATGCTTTTTATAAGTCGACTGACTATGATATTTGGCGGGAAGCAGTATTAGAACGTGATCACTATGAGTGTCAGTTCTTTGCTGGTAAATGGAATGATGGAATACACAAACCTTACAAGATTAAACCTGTGAGAGCTAACACTACTCATCATAAGATTCCAATCAAGCAGAGACCAGACCTTTGCTTAGATGTTAACAATGGTGTATCATTATCATTTGAAGCTCACGAGATAGTAGAAGACCGTGCAAGGTTTAAGTTTAAAAAGAAAAAGAAGCTTTTAACAGAAGAAAAATGGTGAGTTTCTTTTTTCAATCCCCCCGGTCTAAAACTGAAGGATTTAATATTTAAAGGCGAGCGGGTGTGTGGTTACTGACTGTTGAAATCTCTCACGCGTGCGTGCGTATGGAAGGGGTAGGAGGTATGATAAAATGGGTACTAATAATGTGAAGTTAAAAAAATACCCTAAAACAATTAGAAAACTTACAGAGAATGATTTTGCTCTAATTAAAGAAGATATTACTAATCAATTAGAAAATTTATCAAAATATGGCAAATTTTATGATGACTTAGTTAATGAATATCTCTGCTTACTCTCTATTCGTGAAGGATTAAAAGAAGATATTCAAAAACAAGGAATAAGATACAAATTCACTAACGGAAATGGCAAAGAACAGGAAAAAGCCAATGAATCTGTAACAAGCCTAATCAAAGTGGAACAGATAATGTTAAAGATAGTCAATGACCTAGAAATTAACCAAGCATTATTAAAAACACCAACTTCAGACAGTTCATCATCCAATTTAATAACTGGAGATGATGAAGATGATTTACTGTAAAGAAATTGATGATTATCTAAAGTATTATGAGGATAATAAACATCTTTTCAATGAAGAAAGAAAGCTATTAATTGAAAATATAGTTAAACCTACGTTAAAAAGGGAGGATATCTTTTTTGATAAAGATAAATACTACAAATGTCTTAGGTTTGTTGAACGTTGGTATTACAAACTTTTTCCATTTCAAAAATTTGTGTATGCCTTTGTTTTCATGTATAAGAATGATATTCCAGTTTTTAGAACGTTTGTGATTTTAGAAGGACGTGGAAATGGTAAAGACGGTTTTATAGTTCCACTTTTACATTTTTTCACAACACAATATTATGGCGTTGAAAATTACAATGTTGATATAGTTGCTACTTCAGAAGACCAAGCAAATGATAGTTATGACGTTGCTTACAATGTTTTAAAAAATAACGAGCAACTGATGAAAAAATATTTTTATTGGAATAAAGAATATTTTGTTAATAAAATCACTAAGTCAAGATTTAGATTTAATACTTCTAATGCAGCAACTAAAGATGGTAAGAAAGATGGAGCTATTCTCTTTAATGAATATCATGCATATTTAACTGATAAAAATATTAAAGTTTATCAAGGTGGATTAGGTAAAGTTAAGCATGGTAGAATTTTTATTATTACATCAAATGGTGATGTTCGTGGTGGTCCACTAGATGAACTATTAGAAGTATGTAGTAAAGTCTTGAAGACGGGGGATAACAAATTACGTTATTTTCCTTTTTTATGTAAAATGAACGATTTAAAGTCTGTAGATAATCCGAAACTTTGGGAGCAAGCTAATCCATCTCTGCCATTTTTACCAGAATTAGCAGATGCAATTATGATTGATTGGATTGAGCAAAAGGAACGTCCATCTAAGAGAAACGAATTTCTCAGTAAAAGAATGAATATTCCTACTGAAAGAGATGACTTGGTAGTTACTTCTTGGAATAATATTCTTAAAGCTTCTTATGAGAATATTGAAGACAAAATACCAAGAAAAGTTCCTGAATATGATGATTATCCACCTGCGGTTATCGGAATTGATTTTGCTTCATTAAGAGACTTTGCTAGTGTTGGTATATTAACTAAAACCGATGAAGGTGAACTCATTTGGAGACAAAGGACCGTTATATGTTCATCTAATAAGTTTTATAAAGATATTAAGTTTCCTTTTGAAAATCAAGGACAAAATGGTTTTGATGACTTTATAGTAGTAGATACTCCTACAATTGATGAAGAAATAATAGTTAATTGGGCATTAGAATACTTCAATGACTATGAAGTTAAAAAAATTATTCTTGATAATTATCGTTATCAGTTAATTAAGAAAACATTTGAAGCTAGTGGTATATCAGTCGAAACAAGAGATAATAAAGACGGCTTGATTAGAATGATACGTTATCCAGCGTCTATTGCAGCAATAGTTGCTCCTAAATTAGAAAGTCTCTTTGAAAATGGCAAACTAAATATAGGCGATAGTGCAATTATGAGATGGTCCATTAATAATACTTGTTTAAAAACAAAGAAAGATGGAAACATGTATTTTGAAAAAGTAGAACCTAAACTTAGAAAAAATGATTCATTTATGGCTATGATTTGTGCATTGAGTGGAGAAGAGTTGTTAGAAAGAACAGTAGAATATGTTTATGTTTAGAAAGTTGGTGAGATTATGAGTTTATTTAATTTATTTTCTACAAAAAAGGAAGAAGAAAATTTACAGTCATATGTAGAAACTTTACTATTAGCTAAAAAAAGACAATTATTCGTTAAAAGGCATGCAATAGAACATGCTATAGATATGATTGCTAAAACTATAGCTAAATCGGAAATTCAAGTTTATAGAAAAAGTCAAGATGGTAAAATAAAAAAATCTGAAAATGATCAAGAGTATTATAAATTAAATATTCAACCAAATCCAAATGAGGAAGCCACCTCATTTTTTTATAAAGTTATAAAGAAATATCTAGATGATCAGGAAGCTTTAATAGTTTGCTTAGATAACTCCCTCTATTTAGCAGATAGTTTCTTATCGACAAACTCAATTCTACTACCTAAGATTTATTATAATGTTCAAATAAGTGATAGTAATAATAACACATTAATTTTAAAAAAGAATTTTACATCAGAAGATGTAATTTATCTAAATTTAAAATGTTCACGAATTAAGGAAACACTTGATGATTATTACAATGATTTAGGTGAACTTATTAGTGTTGCAAGGAATCATTATACTATGACTAATCTTCATAAATTCAGACTTAAAAATCCGGGCGGACAACCGGCTTTAAAAGATCCTGTCACAAAGAAAGAAATCACTTATGCAGAATATAAAGAGAAAATCACAAAAGGTTTATTTGATGAAGAGGATGCAATAATTCTTTTATCGGAAACATTTGGACTTGAAAAAATTGATTTTGGTCAAGTTACTAATACTGATGAATGGTCAAAATTAGAAAAGAAATGGTCTGATAAAGTAGCTATGATGTATAATATCCCACTGGATATTTTCTATGGTAATAAAACAGATAAATCAACCTCCACGAATGATTTTATAACATTTGGAATCTTACCACATTTGCAGATAATAGAAGATGGTTTAAATGCTAAAATTATTGGCCAAGAAAATTATTTAAATGGTGAAAGAATTAAGATAAATAAACTTAATATGAAATATTTTGATATTTTAGAGAGTTCTACAAGCATGGATAAGTTATTCTCAAACGGCTATAGTCATAATGAAATAAATGAGTTTATTGGCTTACCAAGAATAGAAGAAGAATGGGCAGATAAACATTATATAACGAAAAATTATCAAAATGCAGAATTAGCTTTGGAAGGAGGTGAAGGAGATGGAAAAGATGAATGATAAGTATTTTCAATTTGTAAAGTTAAATGAGTCTTTAACCGATTTATACATTTATGGCGATATAAGAAAACCATCACTGATAGAAAGATGGTTAGAAGTTGATGATGAAACGAGAGTAGATGCTTATAATTTTAAAGATGCTTTAAATAAAGTTGATACTCCTAATTTACGAGTAAGAATCAATTCAATGGGTGGACAAGTTTCTGAGGGATTAGCAATTTATAGTCTCTTATCTGATTTTAAAGGGCATTTAATAACTCAAGTTGATGGATTTGCTTGTAGTGCTGCAAGTGTAATCTTTATGGCTGGTGAAGAGAGAATAATTCCTGAAAGTGGCTTATTGATGATTCACAATGCTTGGACTGAAGTTTCTGGTGATCCTAATCAACTTAGAAAGGCAGCTGAAGATTTAGAAATGATTACTAAGCCTAGTGTAAACATATATGTTTCAAAAACAGGACTTACCGAAGAAGAAATTAAAAGCATGATGGATAAAGAAACATGGATGGATTATCAACTAGCTTTTAGCAAAGGATTTGCTACATCGATTCAAAAAGAAAATAATGCTCAGCAATCCATAAAAGATATTAATTCTTATATTAGAAACTTAGTAAGAGAAAATACAGAGTTAAAATCAAAAATGGCTAGCTTAGATAAATCAATCGAGCCGAAAGAAGATTCATGGAATCTTTTTTTTAATAGAAAAAATGATAAATAAAGAAAGAAGGTAAAAAAATGGTATTAAATGAAAAAAACACAGAAAATTTAAAACAAAAAGCAATTAAAATGTTAAATGAAAGTGAGGACAAAGCTACAGCTTTAGCAGAAGTAGTAGAAATGTTTGCTAGTGAGCAACATAAAGATTTGATTAATGAAATTCAAATGGAATCTATAAAAGCAAATTCAGATACAGAATATGCTAGTAAGCTAGGATTAAGAACTCTTAGTAATGCGGAAGAAAAATTTTATGAGAATTTTAAAGATATTAAGCAAGCCATAACTGGTGCTCAAATTGACTTAATTCCTACATCAATTATTGATTTAACTTTAGAAAATGTTAAAACAGAAGAACCAGTACTTGCACTTATTAATTTTGCTCCTGCCGATGTAAAGAGATGGATTGTTTCAGAAAGAAGCGGTGCTTATTCTTGGGAAGGTTTAACTGATAAATTAAAAGGAAGCTTATCTAACAACGTCAAGGGATTAGTTACTGACTTAGGAAAACTAGATGCATATCTTATCATTCCGAAAGCTATTAGAGAATTATCTTATCAATTTATGGATAAATATTTTATGGCTGTTTTAGAAGAAGTATTAAGAGAAGGATTAGCTTATGGTTATCTTTGTGGAACTGGTAAAGAGCAACCAATTGGTATCTATAAACAAATTGAAAAGACTAATGAAGATGGTACACATAAAGATAAAGATGTTGCTATAGATTTAACTAATTTTAGTCCAAAAGGTTTAGCAAAAGCAAAAACGTATTTAACAAATAATGGAAGAAGAATTTTAGATAAGTTATATTTAATTTGTAATCCTGAAGATGAAGCCAATTATGTAGCACCAGCAATTTATGATAGAGAAGGTAGATTAGTTTCATCATTTAAAAATTTAGAGATAATTCAATGTACAGAAAATCCTAAAGGCAAAGCTGCTTTAACACTAGCTGGTAAGTATACAATGGGTATGAATGGTATGAGAATTACCGAATATAAGGAAACTTTAGCAACAGATGATGCTGATTTAATTGTTGGAAAGGTTTATGCAAATGGACGTGCAACTGCAGATAATGTAGCTTATATCTTTGATGTAACTAAACTAGAAGAATATATTCCAGAGTTTAAGGCTATTACTACAGTAGAATCATTACCAGCAAGTCAAACAGTTAATTCGGGTACAGGGGCTTAATAGCCTCTTACCTTTTATTAAGGAGGAACAAAAATGTATGTAGTTGTAGAAAATTTTACTGATTTACAAGATAATAATCATGATTATAAAAAGGGCAGTTTGTACCCTTTTGAAAAAAAAGAAATAAATAAAGATAGAATAAACGAATTATCAAGCAGTAAAAACAAGCAAAAGAAAATTCTGATTAAGGAAATAGATTCATTAGTTGAATTAAATATAAATCAACTTATTGAGTATGCTGAAATAGAAAAAATTGATTTAAGAAATGCAATTTTAGAAGAAATTAATTCTAAAACCGATGAATTAGCTAAAAATAAAACAGAAGAATTAAATAATGGGGATGCAACAAAAAAAACAGCAAAGAAGAATAGAGATAAATAGTGAATTTTGATAATAAACTTATTACTGATCTTGTAAGTGAGATACGAAAAGAACAATTAATTAATCCTAATATACCGAGTGAAAATTTTGAAAGATATGTAAAGGAAGGAATATATAATATAAACAATTCTGTAGGAGTATCAATAAATTTTGATGAAGACATGGATGCTAGAGTTTTATTGAAAAATTATGTTTTATACGCAAATTATAAAAGACTTGCAGAATTTAAAGAGTTATATATGAGTGATTATGTTGCACTTCAAATTAAATATAACAACGATTCCGAATTATAATGACGGTTCTTTTTATCTTTACAAGATAAAGCAAGATAATAGTGTATTCCCCTACGAAAGGATAGAATTGTTAGATTCCAATCCTTTTTATTATCAAGAATTATCACTTAGTGATGATGTTATTTTTGAGAATGAAAATAGGAAAAGAAAGATTAAATATAAAATCAGAATATCACAAGATAGGAGTATAACATCCGAGAATGTGTTAAAAATTAATGATAAATACTATCAGGTATTTAATATTTATCATTTTAAAAATAGCGAAGGTTATTTACAAAGTGACATTACTTTGCAAGAATATCCTTCACCGAGTATTTTGGAGGTGAAAAATGAAAAAGAATGAGTTGATATCTTTATTTAAAAAGCTAGATATAGTATTTAATGAAGGAATTCAGTTTATGGAACAAAATGATTCCTATCCTAGAATTGTTTTTTTTGAATATTTGTGGGAAGATATATTGGCTTCTGGAAATAACTACACTGGTTTAGTAAACTATCAGATCTCATTTAGATCATTACAACCAAGGGATCCGAAATTGATAAAATTAAAAAAATTATTGAATAGTAGCAACATTCATCCTAAAATTTCCCATGAATACATAAAAGATAAGAGGGAATTTCATTCCTATTTTTCTATTGAGGTATTAGAAAATGTATGTTGAAGATTCTAGTGTATTTGACTCACTTTTTAATGAACTACAGGATATAATTAAAAATGTTGAATCACCAATAAAAATTTTAGAAGTCGGTGCAAAGGAATTTGTTAATGATTTATTAAAATTAACAAAACCTTACTCTAAAATTTCAGCTAGTGATTATACGCATCTAGTTGACACCTTTTCATATGAAATAGTTAAAAACGAAATAGAAGTTTGTTGGGGAAAATATTATGGAAGAATGGTTGAAGATGGTACTAAATTAACACCAAAGGAACCACATTTAGTCCCTTTGTTTGAAAAAAATAAAGAAAAATATTATGAGAAAATGACAAAAGAAATTTATAAATAGGAGGATTTTTTTATGGCAATTAAAACAAAAAAACCGATGATGAAAGAAACAGTCGGTGCACAATATTATGCTTTTAACACACCTGATAAGGATGGAAATATAGATTATTCTACTTATGAGGAAACAATAAAAACAGAAGTTGTTAAGAAAATAGGTACAACTGAAAATGGCGACAATACTCAAGTAAGAGCATCAGGCAAGGACTATGCTAACTTTAATAGTGTTTCTAGCATTGATTTAGCTGTTGAAGTAGTAGCTTTTCCAGTTGAAGATTTAGCTAAAATGCGTGGTGAGGAAGTATCTAAATCAGGTCTTGCTAGTTCTGGCGGTACAAAAGAAAGACCGTATTTTGCTTATGGAAAAGTAGTGAAAAAAGTTGGTGGCGGAATTAGATATGATTGGTTTCCCAAATGTCAACTTATTGAGAATACGGATGATATTGAAACATCTGATGAATCATTTTCTGAGCAAAATGATACAGTTACAATTAGAGCTTATCCTTTTAACGAAGCTGGAGATATCAAAAACTATGTAGACAATGAAATGACTAGTTTTCCTGCTGGACTTACTGAAGAAAAGTTCTTTGCTAAGCCAATTGTGACCGATGCTGATTTGACTGCTGCAACTGCTGGTGCATAATGATAAGAAGGCTAATTAAAAAATTGGCTTTCTTTTTTTTATTTTGGAGGTGAAACAATGAGAATATTAACACTAAAAAACGGTGATAAGATTGAACTTCAATGGAGTTTTTTAATTATGCAATATTTAGAAGACTACGAGGGTGGACTAAAAAAGCTAAAAGCTGATATGCAGGCTAAAAAAAATCTATTAAAAGTACAAAGCTTATTTATTTACAGTGCTGTTAGGGCTAATTATGATAAAAAATTAGGCTATCAGGAAGCAATTAGACTAGTAAATGTTAATGACTTATCACTAATAAATGATTTTTTTAAAGAAAACTTTGAAAATCAAGAAAATTTTAAAAAAAAAGACCAGAAATTTATACCACAGAAAAAGAAGAAGAAAAGATAAATTGGGCATCTATTAAGTATACAGCCTTAACTATCGGCTTATCGATAGATGAGATGATGAAACTTAATCCCATTGAATTTTATCAAATGGTAGATATGTTTGTAAAAATGGAGAGAAAAAAATATGGCAAGTGATGTAAAAAGAGTAGGTTTGGTCTTTAACGCAGATGGTAGCACCGATTTTGTCAAATCTTTAAAATCAGTTAGTGCTTCGTTAAAGGAAAATTATCAAGATTTTCAATTAGTACAATCACAATATGATGAGAATACAAAAACTAGTCAAAAATTAGCTGATAAGTTAGTTTATTTAAATTCTGCTTATGATGCTCAAAAAAATAAAGTGACAATACTATCTGAAGAACTTAAGCAAATGGAGTCTGCTGAAAATGCTGATGAACTAGCTATTACGAAAAAAAGAACAGCTTTAAAAGCAGCGGAGAGTCAATTAAATAGATATCAAGTACAAATACAAAATGTTTCCAAAGAAATAAATCTTGGTACTGCTAATTTAAAAGATTATGCCAAGAAACTTGAAGAAACAGCAAATAAGGTTACTGATGTTGGTAAGAAAGCATCAGTTTTAAGTGCTGGAATCGTCGGCATTGACGTAGCAGCAGCTAATTCAGCTATGAGCTTAGAAACAGCTCTTAACAAATATAGGGCATCTACTGGTGCAACTGTTCAAGAAGCAGAAAGATTTAAAAATGTCTTAAAAGAAATTCATGATGAGAATTATGGTGAAGATTATGCGGATATAGCCAATAAAATGTCTCTGGTTAGGCAAAACTTAGGAGATATTTCAGATACAGATTTAAAATACATAACCGAAAATGCTTATATGTTACAAGACACTTTTGACATGGACTTTAGTGAAACACTTCGTGGTATTAATGGATTAATGACAAATATGGGCTTAACAGCTCAAGAATCTTTTGATTTAATCACTGTTGGTGCAATAAGTGGTTTGAATAAAACCGGTGAACTTGGTGATAACTTAGCAGAGTACACTCAAATTTGGGGACAGGCTGGCTTTTCTGCAAAAGAAATGTTTGCTATTCTAGATAATGGTCTCGCCAATGGAGCTTATAATCTTGATAAAGTTAATGATTTTGTAAAAGAGTTTACCATTAGTTTGTCTGATGGAAGAATAGAAAAAAATTTATCTTCTTTTTCAAAAGATACTCGTAAACTTTTTAATGAATGGAAAAAAGGTAAAGCTACATCTAAAGATGTATTTTATTCTGTAATAGGCGACCTTGAAAATATGCAAAATCAACAGGAAGCTTTGTCTTTAGCATCAACGGTATGGAGTGCCCTTGGTGAAGATAATGCTATGAAAATAATCACATCTTTAAATGATGTAAACAGTATATATGATGATACTGCAAATGCTGCAAAGGAAACTAATGATGCTATATATGGTGGTACAAAAGCTAAGATTGAAACTATAAAAAGAGAATTTGAAACGTCTTTAGCTTCTGTCGGTGAAAAAATAGTAACTAATTTCTTACCATATTTAGAAACTTTAATGAATGGTGTTGATAAATTATTAAAATGGTTTGATGGTTTAGATGATAGTACGAAAAATATAATTATTACTATTGGATTATTAGTAGCAGCTATAGGTCCATTATTAATTATTTTTGGAACTATGGCTGGTAGTCTTAGTAAAATAATTAATCTATTTACCAACGAAAATTTAATATTAGGAATAAACGCGATAAAAAAAGGTGCCGTTACAATTGCTACAAATGCTTTGAAGCTTGCCCAAATAGGCTTGAATGGAGTGTTAGCTATAGGTAAATTAGCTATAACCGGTGTTTCTACCGCACTTTCATTTTTGGCTGCGAATCCTATAGTTTTAGTAATAGCAGCTGTTGCAGCACTAGTAGCTGGTTTGGTTTATTTATGGAACACAAATGAAAGTTTTAGAAACGCAATCATTGGTATTTGGGATGGAATAAAAAATATTTTCATGCAGTTTAATGATTTTTTACAAGGAATATTTGCAACTGATTGGACAAATTCATTTGGTATTTTTGGTAATGTTATTAATGGTTTTGTAGCCAATATTTCCAACTTTTATAATGCCTTATGTCAAATTTTCAATGGCATAATAGATTTTGTAACAGGTATATTTACAGGTAACTGGAGTCTTGCGTGGGAGGGCATCAAAAATATTTTTGGTGGTATCTTCAATCAATTATTAGCACTGGCTAAAGCACCGTTAAATGGTATTATTGGGATGCTTAATATTGTGCTTGATGGAATTAACTTTTTAATAAAGGGACTAAATAAAATTAAATTTGATGTTCCAGATTGGGTTCCTGCTATCGGTGGTAAAAAGTGGGGATTTAATCTTAAAACAGTAGGAAAAATTCCATATATGGCTAAAGGTGGAACATTATTAAATGGTGCTGCTATTGTAGCTGAAGCAGGTCCAGAGTTATTGTTACAGCAAGGTTCCAAGACTAAAGTTGTTCCTTTAAATTCAAATTCAAAAAACAATGAAGTTAACTCAATAGATAACAATTCAAGTGATAAGAATATTGATTTTAATCCTACCATTAATATAAATAATTACAGTAAATATATTGGTCCAGCAGAAGCTGCAAGGCAAAGCAGAGCCGAGCTTAGAAAATTAATATTACAATTAAAGAGAGGATGATTATATGGAAAAATTAGTTTTTGAAAACTCATATGGCAATAAGATAACTATAACTAATCAATTTCCTTACTTTTTGGAGGAATATGATGGAATCCATGAAAAATCATCTGAACTATATGGAGTTAGCTCGGCTTTTGGTATAGGTGAATTATACATAGGTAGAAGTATAAACAAAAGAAATATAACAATAACTGGAGTTTTTAAAGATAACTTTATTTCTAGAAGGCAATACCTATACAATGTGTTTCCTGATAATGATGAGGGCATCTTGTACTATTATGAGAATGATTTTTCAGCTAAAATTAAATGTAGAGTAGAAAAAGTAGATATTATAGAAGCAGGTCCGATTAGAAGATTTACAATTTCATTAATGGCATTTAATCCATTATTTGAAGAAGTAGAAGAGCATAATGTGTCTTTAGCATCTTGGGATGGTGGAATAGAGTTTCCACTAGAAATACCAGAAGATGGTTTAGAATTCGGAAATAAGAATGATAATGTAGTAGCAACTATTGATAATCCTACAAAAATAGAAACCGGTTTAAAAATAATTTTTACTGCATCAGGTAAAGTAGTAAATCCTACTGTCAAGAATGTAAATACTCAGGAATTGTTAACGTTAGACTACGAGTTAGAAATAGGTGATGTAATTACTATTACGACTGGTCTGAATAATAAAAATATTATTTTAGAAAGAGATGGAGTTCAAACTAATATAAACAACTATTTAGCTTATGGTACAAAATTTTTGCAAATTAAGTCTGGTCTAAATAATTTTAAAATATTGGCAGATTCTGGAATAGAAAATTTAACTACAGAAATTAAATACTCTCTATCTTATGAGGCAATATAATGAAATGGAAAGCTATTAATACTAAAGTAACTGGTTATGGAAGAGATATAATTTTTGCAAATGGGAAATATTATTTAGCTCACAAAAAACCAAATGGTGTTGCACATAGTAATGATTTGAAAAATTGGATAGACATAAAGCTAGATGATACAAAGTTTACTCTTGAAAACTTAGCTTATGGAAATAATACATTTATAGCTTCTGGTGAATTCGTCACAGGTAATACTAATGCATATATTGCAATTTCAACTGATGGAATAAATTGGCGGTACAAAGCTATTGATGAAAATTATACTATTTCAACTACTAAGTTTGTTAATAATAGATTTATTTTGCTTTTGAGTTATATAAGTCAGTATATTGATGAGAGTCCAGTACGTTATGAAGTTACTTATAAAATTTTTGAAACAAAGGATGGAAGTGATATTAAAACCCATATATTTAAGTTTAGTACCTATGATTATATGGAAGTTAATTTTGCTAGAGATATTATCTATTCTAATGGTAAATATATTATTGTTGGTGATTTTGGCTTAATAATAAGTTCCAATAATCTAGAAGATTGGAAATTTATTGATTCTGGAATAAATACAAGTCTAAATAGTATTTCAATAGGAAAAAGCTTGTTTTTTATAGTTGGTGCCGATGGTGTAATTTTAACTTCAACTGATGGCATGAATTGGAATAAGCAAAATTCAAATGTAAAATCTTATTTATGTAAATCACGATATGCAAACGGTATGTATTTAGCTGTTGGGTATAATGGAACAATTATCTCATCAACTGATGCAATAAATTGGGTTGAAGAGAATGATCCTTTTAAAAGTACTACTATTTATGGTTTGGTCTTCAATGATAATTTATATATTGTATCAGCAGGTAGGTATTCAACTGGAACTATACCTATAGCGTATGCTCAGACATCTCGTGAGGTATCTTATGCCGAAGGAGAAGTACTGTATATTTTTGATAAGAATTTAAATTTTAAAGGTGTTATTGATAGTTTTATTTCACTTAGATGGCGAAGAAAGTATTACGAAGCCGGTGAGTTTGAACTTGTAGTGGCTCCATACAAAAATAATATCGATTTATTAGGTGAAAAAGATAGGATTATTATACGTCAAGATTATTCAGAAGCAGCAATAATTGATACAGTATCTTTTTCTGATGATGGTAAAAATGTAGAACTTACTTGTTCAGGCTCTTTTTTGTTGTATTTGACAAAAAGAAGAATTGTGAAAAAAACAATTAATTATAAGGGGAATATTCTTGATGCTGAAAAAACATTATTAAGAGAAATGACTCCTCTAACAGATAAGTTTGAAATTGAAGAAACTACAATTCAAACAAAAGATATACAATTTCAATGTACATATAAGAATGTTTATGAGATGCAGTGTAAGTTCTCAAAATTATCAAATATAGGTTCAAGAATCGTTCCTAATATTGAAAATAAAGTATTTAGATTTGAAAATTATGCTGGAATTGATAGAACACACAATCAGAAGATTAATGAAAGGTATTGCTTTTCAACCCAGAATCATAATTCAGAGAAATTAGAACTTACAGATACTTTGATAGGAAATTGTAATAGTGTTTTAGTTGGTGGTAGTGGTGAAGGAGAAGAAAGAATCTTAGTAGAAGTTAGTGATGGGGATTATAGTGGATTTGATTTATTTGAATCATTTCTTGATGCCAAGAATGAAAATAAAGAAAATCTAACTGACTCTGCTTATAAAGAAAACTTAAAAACTTTAGGTTTAAGCAAAATTCTTTCTGAACAGAGGAGTATTGAAATAACAGCTAATTCTGTTGATTACAGAAATAAATGGGATTTAGGTGATATAGTTGATATTCAAGATGAAAATTGGAATATTCTTGAATCAGTTAGAATTACAGAAGTGGAAGAAATAATTGAAAACGGTAAGAGGGAAATTAAGCCAACTTTTGGTACACCATTGGCGGAGACTGTTTCTTTAGAATAGGAGGAAGATATATGGAAGAATCAGGATTTTTTCCATCAGTGAATGGAAATAGAAAGTATAAATATGAATTGATAGCAAATTTTCTAAGCAAAATGCTATCAAATGGAGTATTTAATAATGAATTAAAGGTTATAGCAAATGATAATATGACAGTAACTTTAAAAGCTGGTAGTGCTTTTATAAATGGCTTCTGGTTTTATAATCCATCTGACAAGATAATAAATATAAGTTTAGCAGACAATAATCAATCTAGAATTGATAGTATTGTTTTAAGATATTCAAAAGAAAATTTAAATATTATTTCAGATGTACTTGAAGGTAGTTATGCAAGTAATCCAACAGCGGTAGATTTAACAAGAAATTCAAATATTTATGAATTAAGATTGTGTAATATTACAATCAATAAATCGATAGATAAAATAACAAATTCTATGATTGAAGACTGTAGGTTTAATGCCAGTGATTGTGGTCAAGTTGTATCAGCTGTGCAACAATTAGATACTACTGAAATATTTGCTCAGTATGATGCTATCTTTAATTCTTTATTTAGTCAGATGCAAAATATACTCGATGGAGATGCGGCGGGTAAATTGATATCAGATATATCTAATCTTAGAACTGCATTAGGAATAAACTTGGATACATACAGTTCGACAGTCACATACGCCAAAGGGGATTTAGTTGTTTATAATCATGCGATTTATGAATGCAACGAAGACAATTTGACTGGAAATTGGGATGCATCAAAGTGGACAATAGTTCCGATAATCGTTGATGAAGAATAGGAGGAAAAAATGAAAAAAATGTTGACGAAAACTTGGCGTCATTTTACACTTATACATACATACATACATACATACATACATACATACATACATACATACATACATA
>ERZ773130.1934-NODE-1934-length-17382-cov-22.071161_pt1 | contig 17382 bp, 16 predicted proteins | sample MGYA00511919_ERZ773130 | MGnify/ENA primary metagenome ERZ773130 (study PRJEB29015, sample SAMEA2737851) | human gut metagenome | biome: human gut; feature: human-associated habitat; material: faeces | place: China | collected 2012 ...
ATTCGTCCATTTCACATTCATGTTTTCATAAACATGTCAGACTGCAATATTTTGTACATAACCTAAATTATAAAATTCAATCTAAAAATCCGTAACACCACCTGCAAGCGGCAGTTCCTAAGTGAAACTCCGGTCAACTATTTATTAGACCGTCTCCAGATATGCATTTTCTCAGCCTCAGCGATCAGTTCATCACGGAAATCAGGATGAGCAACAGAGATCAATGCCTCAGCTTTCTGCCAGGAGGAAAGTCCTTTCAGATTTACCATACCATACTCGGTTACAACATAATGTGTATTGGCACGTGTATCAGTAACGATAGAACCTTCTACTAAAGTCGGGCGGATGCGGGAGTGCATAACACCCTGTTTGTCGATAAATGCAGAGGAGCAGCAGATAAAGCTCTTACCACCGTTTGACAGATAAGCACCTAAAACAAAGTCAAGCTGTCCGCCGGCACCACTGATCTGTTTGATACCGGAGGATTCAGAACTGATCTGTCCGAAAAGGTCGATATCCACGCAGTTGTTGATGGAAATAAAATTATCCAGAGCTGCGATGGAACGGATATCGTTGGTGTAGCTTACCGGAGCACTCATAAGTTCTGGGTTTTCATCAAGGTAATCATACATTTTCTTTGTTCCGGCACCAAAACCGTAAACCTGGCGGAAACGGTCGATGTTTTTCTTGGAACCGTTGATCTTTCCGGCTCTTGCAATATCAACAAAAGCGTCTACATACATTTCAGTGTGGACACCAAGATCTTTTAAGTCAGATTCTGCGATCAGGGAACCGACAGCGTTTGGCATGCCTCCGATACCGAGCTGTAAGCAGGCACCGTTTGGAATCTGGTCTACGATAAGCTGGGCAACTTTTTTATCAACATCAGTGGCAGGACCGCCTGCACCAAGTTCACCGATCGGAGCATTGTTTCCTTCCACAATATATGTGACATCGGAAATATGGATGCCGCATTCTGTACCGCCGAGGCAGCGTGGCATATTTTCGTTGACTTCCACGATGACATGTTTGGCAGTCTCACACATTGCACCGAGATGGGATGCGTTTGGCCCGAAGTTGAAGTAACCGTGTTTATCCATCGGCGCAACCATGATCATTGCAACATCGTCCGGACATGAGGATTCACGGTAATAACGAGGCAGTTCGGAGTAGCGGATCGGAGAATAGTAAGCACATCCGCGGGCGATCAGTTTTCGTTCGATACCGGACATATGCCAGGAGTTCCATGTGAAATGTTCACCGGCGTCCTCGCGGGCAAAAACAGCAAGCGGTTTTAATAAAATACCACCGCGTAAATTTACATTTTTAAGTTCATCGGTACGTTTTGCCAGTGCCTGATCCAAAACGTCAACCGTACCATTGCACCATCCATAATCAACCCAGTCACCGGATTTGATTAATTTTACAGCTTCATCTGCGGAAACAAGTTTCTGTTTGTATTCCTGTGAGTAATCCATTGTAAATACCTCCCCTAAATTTGGAATGAAATGTATGCTGTGTTTCATTTTCAGTAAATAAAAAACACAGGCAATGTTTGTTAAAAAATTATCAATTAATATTTTAACACTTTATGAGATGTTTTACAAGGGCTTAAGACGAGGCATCTTGATTTTTTATGCAAATACATTTAAGCTTTTAACATCAAAACATATGCGTTTACAGAAGGGGGACAGCAATATGCAGTTTCAATTACAGTTTATCACGGACGAGCTGCCGCAAACACCGGTACATATCAATCAAAGAACTGCAGTCCGCGGCGTGATCCATTATCAGAATAAAATCCTTATGGTACAGACCAACCGCGGTGATTACAAATTCCCGGGTGGTGGCATGGAAGAGGGTGAGACGGAAAAAGAAACATTGTTTCGGGAGATCACGGAGGAGACAGGATACACGGATATCCATATCGGGGTGAAAATCGGGGAAACATTTGAGCAGAACATTGATACTGAGGATCCGGAAAGTTATTTTCAGATGAAATCCTGTTATTACGAGTGCTGGCTGATGAGCGATAAAAGAGCGCCGGGAGTGCAGGACGATTACGAGGAAAAACTGGGATTCCATGGAACTTTTGTGACTGTGGAGAAGGCATATCAGAGCAATCTTTCCTTATTAAAAAGAGAGCAGAAGAAGATGCATGACTTTTTACAGAAAGCATATATCGCACAGATGGATCAGAAAATAAAAGAGCAGGTCACATTTGCACCGGAAATTCCGTGGCTGGAACGTGAAACACAGGTTTTATACAAATTGAACCGCACACTTGTGGAAAAAATTGCGGATGCAGTGCGTGAATGTGGAAAAATCATGCTGGACGCAGTGCGGACTGCCGATATGGTAGAGACGAAGGAAGGACACGCTAATTTTGTGACAGTCTATGACAAAAAGGTACAGGAAACCCTTCGGAAAAAGCTGCTTGAAATACTTCCGGAGGCAGTGTTTGTCGGGGAAGAAGATGACGTGCACGCATCGATCAAAAAAGGATTTGCGTTTATTGTGGATCCGATTGACGGAACGACAAATTTTATCAAAGACTATCATGTGAGTGCGATTTCAGTAGGACTGGCAAAAGACGGTGAAAAATATATAGGTGTTGTATACAATCCGTATCTGGATGAAATGTTCACGGCAGAACGTGGAAAGGGTGCATTTTTAAACGGAAGACCGATTCATGTTTCCAGAAATCCGCTCTCTGAGGGCATTGTATTATTTGGCACAGCACCGTATTACGAAGAACTGAGCAAAAAATCATTTCAGATGGCTTACGCATACTTTAAGAAAGCGCTTGATGTGCGCAGAAGCGGCTCCGCAGCGATCGATCTGTGCAGCATAGCAGCAGGGCGCGCAGAATTATACTTTGAGCTGCGCCTGAGTCCGTGGGACTTTGCGGCGGGAGCGCTGATCGTGGAAGAAGCCGGCGGCGTTGTCACAACGGTCGAGGGCGGCGCAGTCACTCTGGGGCAGAAATGTTCTGTTCTTGCCACAAACGGCCGCTGTGGCAGACTGGAATAGATGACAAGTCTTTTACTGCTCAAATTTTTGAAAAAAATGATGTGTAAGGAATTATAATTCTTCCGGCACATCCCAGTTAGCGAGTTCTTCTCTGGCATCGGCGAGAGCCTCTTCATATTGATTCGCAGTAAGTGCGGCAAACGGATCATCCTCCGGCAGAGCTGCAAGCATTATCTCATAACAGCGGATCAATCCCTGAAGCGGCAGATCGCCGCCCGTGTGTACATCTAAAATGCTGGAAGTCTCATGCGCAGCATTATAATACCAGAGGGAAGCTTCCTCATAATCTTCGGCTTCCTCAAAATAAGCTCCAAGTTCAAGACAGATTTCGGCGCATGGTGTTGACAGCATATCCCGCAGTGTCATCTGGAAAAAGCGGTTGGTGTCCCCGGCAATCCGGTAGGCGTGTGCGAGCACACAGGCGGCTTCTTTCTGTGCGTCGGTGTCTGTGCCGGAATCATATATCAGGCGGAAAATCGGAAGTGCCTCCGCAAAATCTTTTTCATCCCCTGTTTTCAATAATTCTTTTGCATACATGCTGCGAAGCTTGGCAGAAAATGTCCCCTCTCTGTTGAAGGCGTCCACAAAAATGGAAAAATCCCGTTTGTGGTGCATGGACTGCGGCATGTGTAAAATCTCAATGTCACTGTCAAATACAACCGGTGTGAGGCGGATCGTCTCGTGGATCGGATCGATCCACTCAAATTCCCGGACACGTTTAAACAATTTTGGACGGTACTCGGTTCTTGCATTCAAAACGGTGTTAAATTCGGAGACGGTGCGGTATTTCATCTGTACGATCTCTATCTCCGGCAGAAGAGCTTCCTTTAACAAAAGAAATCTTTTGCGATTTTCCTCGTCCAGAATCTCATCTGCATCCGGTGCGTAAATGTAATCCATATTTGCGAGGGAAAAAGAATAATTTCTTGCAGCAGAAAAATCATTGTTCCATGCGAAATCGTAAATCCGGTCCGTGTATTTTGCTGCTACAGCCTTTGTATCGTCGGTGGAGCCGGTATCCACAATAATAATCTCATCCATCAGGTCGCAGACAGAGTCGAGACATCTGGACAGGATGGCAGCTTCATTTTTTACGATCATGCATAAACTTATTTTTATCATAAGAGTCTTACCTTTCAAAATCAGAATGATCCAGTGTTTTATCATGGAAGATCAGCAAATTCGTGAAACAGTACGAAAAAGCATTCCCTGTCTTTATTATGGTAAGTCAGGAGATATTTTGCAAGAAGAGAAATACTTTTTTATAAAACTACAAACGTAGATTGTAAAGAAAATCAGGTGGAGCCATCATAAATCTTGTGAACCGCAGAAAACCATGCTAAAATATGCCGATAGAGTGGAGACAGAAAAAACAGTGAGTGAAAGATTTTAAATAAGGAGAGCAGATATGAGTGCAATAGTGACATTGAAAAAAGGGGAAGGACGTACCATCAAAGCGGGCGGTGCGTGGATTTTTGACAATGAGATAGACACCATTACAGGACGGTTCAAAAACGGAGAAGTCGTGACTGTACATGATTTTGACGGATATCCGATGGGAAAAGGATTTATCAACCAGAACTCGAAAATCCGTATCCGCATGATGACGAGAAAACCGGATCAGGAGATCGATGAAGCATTTTTGAAAATGCGTGTGAAAAATGCATGGGAGTACCGCAAGACAACCGTAGATACTTCTTCCTGCCGTATTATTTTCGGTGAGGCTGATTTTTTGCCGGGCTTAGTGATCGATAAATATGAGGATGTGCTCGTGGTCGAGTGTCTGGCACTTGGCATGGAGCAGTTTAAAGAAGAAATCGTAACAGACCTGAAAGAGATATTGTCAGAGGATGGAATCATGATCCGTGGCGTTTATGAGCGGAGTGATGCTAACGAGCGCACAAAAGAAGGACTTCCAAAGGTAAAAGGATTTATCGGAGAAGAATTTGATACAAATATTGAGATCGTGGAAAATGGAGTTCACTATATGGTGGATGTCGTAAATGGACAGAAGACCGGATTTTTCCTGGATCAGAAATACAACCGCCTTGCCATGCAGCGTATCTGTAAAGGCAAGAAAGTACTGGACTGCTTTACACACATGGGAACATTTGCACTGAATGCCGGAATCGCCGGGGCAGCAGATGTCACCGGACTTGACATTTCCGAATATGCAGTGAGTCAGGCAGAGGCAAATGCGAGATTGAACCATCTGGAAAATACCGTGCATTTCTGTCAGGCAAATGTTTTAGATGAACTTCCAAAACTCGCACAGGCCGGAGAGAAGTATGATGTAGTCATCTTAGATCCGCCGGCGTTCACAAAATCCCGCGAGGCGACAAAAAATGCGATCAAAGGTTATCGTGAAATTAACATGAAGGGCTTAAAGTTAGTGAAAGATGGCGGGTATCTTGCCACCTGTTCGTGCTCTCATTTTATGACGCAGGAGCTTCTGGCAAAGACTGTGAAAGAGGCTGCCAAGGCAACACACAAGAGACTCCGTCAGGTGGAATTCCGCACCCAGGCGCCGGATCACCCGATCCTTTGGGCGGCAGACGAAAGCTATTATCTGAAGTTTTTTATCTTTCAGGTTGTAGATGAACGCTAGGCGTTCATCATGAGAAGTAATTGGATTACATTGGTGTGAGAGATGAAAAGAGGTAGTGGATATGGAAAAAGACCCGTTTAAGGAATATTTGAGGGAGTCTGAATCGGATGAGTATATTTCTATCCACCGCAAACTATTTCAGGGGATTTATAAACGCGCCGGAAAGATTCGAGACTACAACATCACAAAGAAAGAATGGGTGTTTGATGGGGCAACCGTTATGTATGGTAGTGCTTCTGAACTGAGAGCCACACTGGAATATGATTTTTCGCAGGAGAAAGATTTTAGCTACAAAGGGCTTTCAATGGATGAGATTATCCATCATCTTGCGGTATTCGTTTCAAGGTTATGGCAAAAAGGTATTCTGCTTTTAAACGAGCAAAATGAACTAAAAAATCGAAACCTTCACATAAGTGGACTTCTGAATGAAGAAAAAGTGGATATTCAAAGCGAAAAAGTGGACATTCAAAGTGAAAAAAGTGGATATTGAAAGCATGATTTTCGCAAAAGACACCGAGTTCTCTGTAAAAACAATGGTTCATATCCATAGACTTTTTGATGGATTTGGTGCAGGCAGACATTATTGAACCAGTAACCGGTCACGGAAAAGGAAGATACAAATTCAAGGAATAAATAAGCTTTGTGGCATTGCAATCGTTATGTATAGAATGGTACTTAAAAACGATAAAATCCTTTTGTGAAAAAAGTTGCATAAAAGTTGAGTACATTTTCAATATAGTTGTGGAATTTGTTTCTCATGGAAGTTCATCTCCTTTCTGTTTACGATGCCATTATAAAATGAGAAAGAGCGTATTTCGTGCCAAAATGAAAAAATAAATAGACAAAAGTTGCAAAAAGCAGAGAATAGTACATCTCTGCTTTTTGGTTTATGCATTTTTTCTATACTCAGAAGGGGAGATACCTTTCGTTTTTTGAAAAATACGGCTGAAGTACAAAGGATTGTCATAGCCTACAATACGAGCAATCTCATTAATGCTATAATGCTGATTTTGCAGAAGAATTTCTGCGTTATAGATTCTTTTTTTCATAATAAATTGTTTTGGTGTAATTCCAGTATATAATCTGAAATTGCGGATCAACCAGCTTGTGCTGACAAAATTCTGTTTGGCATAATCATCGATGTTGATCTGTTCATTATAGTGTTCACTAAAGTAGGAAACAGCACCGTCTATTTCAGCAGCAGTACGAGAGCTTGTGATAGTTATAGAAGAATGAAAATGGCGTTGTAGTTTTATAAAAATCTGGCGTAAATACATTTCCAGCATTTCAGGGTATCCATCCTGACACATCTGTAATTCTTTTATCATTGATTGAAAAAGAGTTTTATATTCGGAATCAAAACCACAATAAAAAACTTTTTTATCATTGGTTAATCCATAAGAACGTAGTAAATTAGTAACATTGTTACCGGTAAAGTGAACCCAGAAAACTTCTGTCTGGTCGTTGGCGTAATATTCATATTTTTGAGGTTCTTTAGGTCGATACAATACCATATGACCAGCCGGAACAATGGTTTCTTCCGTATCGCTGCCAAAATGAAAATGTGCTTTTCCAGCAGCAATGTATAATAGCTGAAAGTCAAGCCTGCCCCGGGGACGCCATGTAGGAAGTTTTGGTTTGGTATATAATTTGTATGTACCGCACATGGTTATCACCAAGGGTTTTGATTTGTCTTTTCGGTCAACAGTAGAATTATTCAGATAGGCATTATTTGTATACATTTTAATCCCCCATTAAAAATATTACTGCTAATGCAAGTACAATGATAGATGAAAACTATCTGTATTGCTAATTAGTATACCATAAATAATACTATTTTGTGCATGCTTTTGGTGATATAACGCACTAGGTTATTGTGATTTTCATATAATAATATCATTTTGTGCATATTTTATGCGATTTGTGACATGGCTCTTTTAATGTATCTTGTTATATCATAGATATAACAAAGTTGTGGAAAAAAATGAGGGTACATTGAAAGGAGAAGTTTCACATGGAAGAAAAAAAATACCTGAAATGGTATAACAAGGTTGGTTATGGTTCGGGGGATCTGGCAGGAAATGTAGTATATGCGTTCCTCTCATCATTCGTAATGCTTTATTTGACAAATACGGTAGGTTTGAATCCCGGTATTATCGGAACACTGATCATGGTATCAAAGCTATTTGACGGAATCAGTGATATGTTCTTTGGAACGATGATCGACAAAACAAAAAGTAAACTTGGAAAAGCAAGACCTTGGATGCTTTATGCGTATATTGGTTGTGCGGTAACACTTGTAGCAAACTTTGCAATACCGGACACTCTTGGAACAACGGCACAGTATGCATGGTTCTTTGTTGCATATACACTGTTAAATGCAGTATTCTTTACTGCGAACAATATTGCGTATGCATCATTGGTTACTTTCTGTACAAAAAACAGCAGAGAACGTGTTGAGATGGGGTCATGTCGTTTTATCTTTGCATTTTCGACAAGCTTACTGATTCAGTCTGTTACAGTCCAGTTTGTAAGAGCAGCAGGCGGTGGAGCAGCTGCATGGAGAACAGTTGCGGTAGTATATGCAGTTATTGGTCTGATCGTAAATACGATTTCCGTATTTTCGATCAAGGAGCTTCCGGAAGAAGAACTGAAAGCAGGTAAAGATTACACAGAAGAAAAGTATGGTCTGGTAGAGGCTGCAAAGCTTTTATTTTCCAATAAGTATTATCTTATGATCTGTGCTACTTATATTTGTCAGCAGATTTATTCAGCTATGTTAAATATGGGGATTTATTACATGATCTACATACTGAAAAATGAAGATTTATATTCTGTATTCTCATGGGCGATCAATATTCCTGTCATCATTGCAATGTGTATTACACCAATGCTGGTAGAGAAGATGAAAGGTTTATATAGAATGAATCTTGCAGGCTATATTCTTGGGACAGCAGGACGTGTCGGAGTGATTTTTGCCGGCTATATGGGAAGTGTTCCGCTTATGCTTGCGTTCACAGCGGTTGCAGCACTTGGAATGGCACCATGGCAGGGGGATATGGGAGCTGTAGTTGCAAGCTGTTCAGAATATACATACCTTACAAAACATAAACACATTGATGGAACAATGTATTCCTGTACTTCTTTCGGAACAAAAATCGGTGGAGGAATCGGAGTTGCTCTTTGCGGATGGTTACTTGATGCAAGTGGATTTGTGAAAGAGTCAGCAATCCAGCCAGAATCATGCTTAAATATGCTTCACGTTATGTATTTGTGGATTCCGATGGTATTGTCATTGATTATTACATTTATCATGTCAAAAATGAATGTAGAAGATGCGAATGAAAAACTTAGAAAACAGTTGGAAAGGAAGGAAAAATATGAATGCTGATATGAAATGGTTGGATAATCCGGAAGTATTTCGTGTGAATCAGTTGGAAGCACACAGTGATCATTGTTATTATTTGGATTATTCGGACATGAAAAAAGAGAAAAACCCATTATTTCAGTCATTAAACGGACAGTGGGAGTTTTCTTATAGTAAAAATGTAAAAAGCAGACCGGTTAATTTTTATGAGGAAACATTTGATGCATCAGGATTCGATAAAATTATGGTTCCGGGACATATTGAACTGGCTGGATATGATAAAATCCGTTATATCAACACTATGTATCCATGGGAAGGAAAAGAGTACCACAGAGGAGCTTACAGCATGGAGGCAACCGGAGCAGAAAAAGGAATGTTTTCAGAAGCAGAGTACAATCCGGTAGGTTCTTATATCAAATACTTCGATCTGGATAAGAGCATGTGTGGAAAAAGAATCCATATTTGTTTTGAAGGTGTAGAAGAAGCGATGTATCTGTGGCTGAATGGTCAGTTTGTAGGCTATGCAGAAGATAGTTTTACGCCTTCTGAGTTTGACCTGACACCTTATATAAAAGAAAAGGGAAATGTGCTGGCAGTTCAGGTTCATAAGATGAGCACAGCAGCATTTTTAGAGGATCAGGACTTTTTCCGCTTTTTTGGAATCTTTAGAAATGTTACTCTGAAAGCGATACCGGATGTACATATGGATGATGTATGGTTCAAACCTGTGCTGAATCAGGATAATGTGGGTGGAAGCGTAACTGTCAGCATGAAAGTATCTGCACCGGATGCTCAGAATATAACTGCCAGCTTTATTTTAAAAGACAGGGAAGAAAATTTGTTGGCAGAAAAATCCGTACAGTTAAAGAAAGAAAATGAATATTTAGAAGGTACGATCTGTGCTGATTTAGAAACTGTGGAACTGTGGGATAATCATGATCCTTATTTATATCATGCGTATGTAGAGCTTAAGGCGGAAGATGGAAGTTTAGCAGAAGTAATTCCTTATGATATTGGCTTCAGAAGAATTGAGATAATTGATAAGATCATTTATTTAAATGGAAAACGCCTGATTATCACAGGAGTAAACCGTCATGAGTGGAATCCAAAAACAGGAAGATGCATTGGCTTGGAAGATATGAGAGCAGATATCGCATGTATGCTCAGAAATAATATTAATTCTGTGCGTACCTGTCACTATCCGGATCAGATACCATGGTATTATATGTGCGACAATGCAGGAATTTATGTGATGGCAGAAACAAATCTGGAAAGTCATGGTTCCTTCCAGAAATTAGGAGCGATCGAACCATCCTGCAATGTGCCGGGATCTCTTCCACAGTGGAAAGAGGCGGTACTTGATCGTGCAAGAAATAATTTTGAAACATTTAAAAACCATACATCCATTCTATTCTGGTCATTGGGAAATGAATCTTATGCAGGTGATGACATTGAAGCGATGAACGTTTATTTTTCTGAAAAGAAAGATGGAAGATTAGTTCATTATGAAAGTGCTTATTATAACAGGGCATATGAGGATACGATTTCTGATTTGGAGACCAGAATGTATGCAAAGCCGGAGGATGTAGAGGAATACTTAAATAACAGTCCAAAGAAACCGTATATTTTATGCGAATTCATGCATGATATGGGAAATTCCATGGGAGGTCTGGGAGCTTATATGAAGCTGATTGATAAATATGACATGTATCATGGTGGATTTATATGGGATTTTATCGATCAGGCAATTCTTGTAAAAGATCAGGTGACAGGAAAAGAAGTTTTACGTTATGGTGGTGACTTTGATGATAAACCGGCAGACTATGAATTCTCGGCAAATGGAATCGTATTTGCTGACAGGAAAGAGAAACCGGCAATGCAGGAAGTGAGGTATTACTATGGCTTATACAGATAAATTAAGAGTGGTCTATGGTGACTATACACTTGGTGTACATGGTGAAGGATTTGATTATATTTTTTCTTATGCACAAGGCGGACTCGAATCTATCGTGAAAAACGGATATGAGTGGCTGTACCGTTGTCCCAAACCTACTTTCTGGAGAGCACTGACAGACAACGACAGAGGAAGCAAGTTCCATATTAAAAGCGGAAGCTGGCTTTCAGCAGATATGTTCATTGACTGCAAGGGAATACAGGTCATTATGGATGGAGAGGAGCAGAAACCATATGCACCGGACAATAACAGCTTTGGTGGGGATATTTTTGCTGATGAGATCATAGTAAAATATACTTATGAGACGATATCTAATCCGTCAACAACGGTACTTGTGACATATAGGGTTGATGCATCCGGAAAAATCCGTGTGGATGTACATTATAATGGAGTAAAAGGACTGCCTGAGCTTCCGGTGTTTGGAATGCGTTTTATCATGCCGACACTTGCAGATAAATATATCTATAAGGGTTTGTCCGGTGAGACATATCCGGATAGAAAAGCAGGTGCCGAAAAAGGCATTTACGAAGTCACAGATCTGAGCTTAACACCTTACCTTGTCCCACAGGAATGTGGAATGAGAATGGATACAGAGTGGCTCGAAATTAGCAGACATACAAGTCTTGACAATAGTAGAACAGATCATTCGCCACAGACACTCCGCATTGAGAAGATGGATCGGGAATTTGCTTTTTCATGCCTTCCTTATACAGCATCTGAAATTGAAAATGCTCTGCATCATGAGGAATTACCACCAGCAAGAAGAACGGTTTTATGTGTATACGGAGCAGTCAGAGGAGTCGGAGGTATCGACAGCTGGGGAACTGATGTGGTAGACGAATATCATGTCAGCGCAGAAGAGGATATCAAATATTCATTCATCATCTGTTAGTCGCAATTGAAGGTGTAGAACTGTATCGGAAAACAGATTTAAAACAATATATCATAAGCAGATCTAAGAAAAAAGAGGGTGGCTCTAAATGCTGTTAGTATACGAAAACAAAGATAAGGGAATATCAGCAGAGTGGAAAAAAACAGTACATATGCCACCCCATTTACATGAAGCAATAGAGGTTGTGTATGTCACAAATGGAAATATTGCACTTGGAGTCGGAATGGAGCTGTATAACATGGACGAAGGTGATTTTGCGATAGTGTTTCCGAATGTAATACACCATTATCAGGTTTTTGACGAAAAAGAAAATAAAGCTATTTTCCTTTATATAGATCCGGCAGTTCTTTCAGGATTTTTGAAAGAATTACAAATATACAGTCCCCAAAATCCGGTGTTAAAAAAAGAAAATGTACATCCGGATGTGGTTCATGCAATAAAATTTTTGATGCAAAATCCAGAGTGTACTCCGATATTGGCACAGGCATATGCACAAATAATTTTTGCATATGTATTCACTGAAATACCGATGATCGATAAAAAATCATTAGGAAGTAATGATTTGATTTACAATTCTGTGGAGTATATAGCAAAAAATTTTAGAGATGAAATCAGTCTTGAAAAGATGGCATTCGATCTGGGGATAAGTAAATACGTGTTGTCGAGAATGTTTGCTAAAACTTTTCATTGTAACTTCAACAAATATTTAAATGGCGTGCGATTAAATTATGCAGTTGGTGCATTGGAAAATACACAGGATACTATAACTAATATATGTTTTGAATGTGGTTTTGAAAGCCAAAGAACCTTTAACCGGGTTTTCAAGGAAAGATATAAAATATCACCGAGTGACTATCGGAATACATTTGTCAAGGATATGTTATCGTAACTAACAATGTAAATAAAGAAAAAGAGAGATGCTGTCACTTTTCTTGACGAAAAAGTATAGTGAAAAATATAAAGAACATATAAAGAAAATAATGGCTGAATTGGAAAACCTTTATTTTATCTGGCAAACTAGACAGGCTTAAAATTCATATTCTACCTTCAAGGGGTATGCTTTTTTCTCAAATAGAGTACGATTAATATAAGAAAAGGAGGTGCGATGGATGGATCTTATCAAAATCGGAAAATACATTGCAGGCAAGCGAAAGTCCTTGGGGATGACACAAAGGCAACTGGCAGAAAAATTAGGTATGAGTGATAAGTCTGTCTCTAAATGGGAGCGAGGCGTCTGCCTTCCAGATGTATCTGTTTATAAAGAACTTTGTTCTATTCTTGGTATTAGCCTCAATGAATTTCTGGCTGGAGAAGATATAGCCCAAGAGAACATGATTCAGAAGTCAGAAACAAATATTATTGAAGTAATTCGAGACAATATAAATAAACAGAAATGTCTGAAGGTTATGAGATGTATATTATTAGTGATATCTATTTGTGCGGTAGCAGTAATCGGATTTATTATATACCGATTGAAAAAACCACAGAATTACATTTCTCCTATTGCAAAGGATAGCATAGAAATGCAGACAGCAGAACTGCTTGCTGGACCAGATGGAGCATTCATTTACAAGTTTGTCACAACGGATGAATATAAAAAACTCAGATTACATATTTATCAATACGAATCAGGGAAATTAAGTAATCAGGACAAAGTTGAAATAGGATTTGAAGATATTGGTTCACCAAAAAGTGGTGAAATCGTAATGGTACCTGATTTTGGCAATTATGTAATTAAACTAATTATTTCTGGAGATGGTAGTAAGTTGTCAACCGAAATTCCTATTTTAGAAAATGTAGAGGATCGAGAATACTATGGTAGATCCGCAACTGAAATACAAAATGTCGTAGATATCCGATATAATAAGCAACAGCCACTTATTGCCTTTCTTTATGATGATGATACAATGAGTGTTCCGGCTTTAGATGATCTTATAAACAGCCAAACAGATTTGCTTTCAAAAAATGATTATGTGTATTATGTGGCATTTGAGTTTTGTAAGTAATAGACACATACATACGGAGAAGTAGTGACAATACATCCGTTTGAAGATGGCAATGGCAGAACTGCAAGACTGTTATCCGGTTATATTATGGATTTGAACGGCTACGGATTTAATGGAATCGGATCGTTGGAAGAGTATTTTGCATACGATATTGATGAATATTATGAATCCATTCAGATGGGACTCCCTGCGTTGTATTATTCCGGAAGAGAGAATCCACCACATCCCGAGATCTGGATTCATTATTTTCTGCGGATGGTAAAACTTTATTCTGGAAAAATCTGTGATTTACAGTTGGCATCCGAAGAGAAAGATATTGCAGGAAGTCTGTCATTTCTGAAAGGGAAGGAAAAAGAACTGTTACAGTTTTTGATTAAGAACTATCGGGGAGAGTTTACTTCGATTGAAGTCAGTAGAGAATTGTCGGTTACAAATAAGACAATTATTAACAGACTGGCGGTTCTGGTAAAAAATGGATTTGTGCTTCCTATATTAGTCAATCAGAGAATCCGCTCCTATGAATTAAGTGAATTTACCAAAGATCATGAAAAAGAAATTATGAAAGTTTTATAGGAATTTTATTTGTTTCTGCTGGTATACTGTGCTACTATTTAGACAGGGCAGAATGAAATGAAAAACCATCAGGTTGGCGGGCGTAATATTACGTTGGATGTGGATGCAATGGATGAAAATGGTGAGGAGATCGACATTGAAGTTCAGGGTAATTCAGAAGGAGCACATGTCAGACGCGCACGTTATCACAGCAGTATGGTTGATTCGAGAATGCTCAAGGAGGGACAGGCATTTAGGGAACTGAAGGATTCCTATGTGATATTTATTTATAAGCATGACAAGTTCCGAAAGGGTTTACCTTTGTATCATGTAGAACGATATGTAGGCGAAACGAATGAACAGTTTCGTGACGGCTCACATATCATTTACGTGAATGGAAATTATAAAGGGAATGATGAGATTGGTCAGTTGATGCAGGATTTTTGGGAGAAAAATCCGGAGTGCATGCACTACACGGAACTGGCAGAAAGTGTGAAACATTTTAAAGAGAAAGAAGGAGGGCGTGAAGAAATGAGTGAGATTGTAGAGAGATATGGTGATGAAAGAGCATTAATGGCAAATATAACATCAGTTCAAAATCTCATGAACAACATGAAATGGACATTAGACCAGGCACTTGACGCACTTGGAATTAAGGGGAAGGAAAGAACACTTATCACCCAGCAGTTACAAAAATAATAAAGCATTAAGTAAGGAGAGGCTTCTGAAAAAGGGAGTCTCTTTTTTATTTGCAAATAAGAGGGAAAATGTAAAGGTCAGGGGGAAAGTAAGAAAATGGTTAGTACCTTATAGGAGAAATGGTGTCAGTGAATCCTGCGATATAGTCTAAAGAAACATTATAAAATTCAGCTATTTTGATTGCTAAATCGAAAGGCAACTCACGTTTTCCGGTTTCATAATTATGATAGGTGGTACGTTGTATATGAAGCTTCTCGGCTAATTCTCTTATTGATAAATCTTTATCTTCTCGTAAATCTCTTAAACGTGGATAATATGCCATTCTGTCCCCTATATCTCATGCTTATATTTATTGACATCTTACAACATATGATGTAAAATAACTGAAAATGTCCAACAAATGATGGACAAGTAATAAGAGAAAGAGGTAAAAAAGATGAAAAGAAAGAATTATATGAAAAAGATCGTGACAGTGCTGGCAGTGGCAACCATGTTGATGAGTTCTTTGTCTGCATGTGGAAAGACAGAGGATACAACTACCGACAAACCAGCGGCAGAAGCATCAGTGGAAACAGAACAGACAAGTGAAGCAGCAGGTACAGAGTCTGTTGCAGAGACAGAGGCGGTTGCTGCGACAGAAGAAAACACAGAGGGAGAAGATAACCGATTAGAAGAGGGTATGACAAAAGTCTATACATTGATCGATGCTTATAATGATTTATTATCTCAGCACAAATATGCAGAAGATCTTCTCCAGGCAGACATGGAATCAATGGATAATGCAGAAATTTTTGATTTAGGTTTCACATTTGCAGATGGAAAAGAAATTGTAACTTGTGGTGGTTATTATTGTGTATTATCAAAATATTATTTTGATTATGTAAATAATGGAATTAAATATGGTGATGGATATTCTGATTTTAGTGAATTAGCTGCTCAGATTCCTGACGAAGATAGTATTAGATCTAAATATGGTATTACAGATAAAGGTGAAAATAATACAAATACAATTATTATGTATGAGGCTGTTGGTGTTTTACCTTTCTTAGCATCTTGCGAAGCAGTACATGGTACAGATTTAGTTGAAACAACTGAATATGTTATGGGTGATTATACTTCAGCATATGCTATTCCACTTAATTGTGATGGTAATACAGGATTAACAGCTGTATTTGATGCTGATGGAAATCTTATGAATATTTGTTCATCAGATGATTTTGACCAGTATATTTCTTCTTTCCCGAATGGAGCAAGTGAATAAAGAAGCGTATGGACAGATAAGGAAATGGACTAGATACACGAATCAGTTCCATTTCCTTTTATTGTTACGAAAACATATGGAGGATAAAACGATGTGTGAAGCAGGATATGACTTAAAGTTACTTTTGAAAAACGAGGAGAATATCATCACGGAGACCAAATGGGGGAAAAGCGAAGCAGACAGATGTCCATATGCATGGGAAAAACTATATATCCCTTATTTTTTACAAAGCGGGTTTTGGAAAGAAGTTGATTTTTCAAAGGCTGCAAAGCAGGGATATGTGGAGAACGGAGAATGTAAGATATCCGGTGATGTAGTGTTTAACTTTGGAAAGAATAAACGCTATAAAAGAAATCAGAAGTTTGAATATTTTGCGGGGCTGTTGGAACGTGATTTTGCAGAACACAATTATCTGAGATATTTACAGGAATTGGAGGATTGTAATGCGCTGAATTATTCGATATATAATTTGTCATTCATGCCGGTGACAGGTGCTTTAAATAATTTTAAAGGAACGAACCGTCTTATGAATGAGGAGAATGGACAAAAGCTGGACAGGGGTGATAAATTCATATATCGCATAAATGATTTCTATGAGAATAAAAGCATGGAACACATCATTTTTTCTAATACACATGGCAGAAAGAGTAAAACTGCAACGGCAGAAGAAAATACGCAGAAATTAAAAAATGTGCTGCTTACATTTCTGGATAAACTGAATGATGTGAATGGTTACTGTAAATATATGTATCTGATCGATGATAAGAAATACATCAGGAAGTTAGTAGAAGAAGGACAGGAGCCAATTATGACCGGATGTGATGTTGTCCGATATATGAAACTTGCAGAAGAATATTGGATGATCAAATACAATAAAATAAATGAAATGATGTAGAGTAAAATAAAAACAGATCGATTACGCAGGAAGAGACTTCAAAAAACGGAGTCTCTTTTCTTTACTTTATAGGAAATTTCTCAAATCGTCAGAAATAGTGTATAATAGGCTGGAA
>ERZ773130.1948-NODE-1948-length-17290-cov-4.334494_pt1 | contig 17290 bp, 14 predicted proteins | sample MGYA00511919_ERZ773130 | MGnify/ENA primary metagenome ERZ773130 (study PRJEB29015, sample SAMEA2737851) | human gut metagenome | biome: human gut; feature: human-associated habitat; material: faeces | place: China | collected 2012 ...
AAGCCGGAGGTAGTCGGCGGCGTGTGCGAGGATGAATGCGTGGCGCTATTGCAGGAGTTTTTCAGGCGGAAACGGTAAAGTCGCTTGTATCATTTGTATATGAAAGTTTTTGAAGGGTGCAGGGGAACTTTTTTCTGAAAAAGTTCCCCTGCGTTCCCCTGCAGGAGGTGAGACCATGGCGGACAGAGTGGTGCTGCATTCGGATCTGAATGCTTTTTTTGCGTCGGTCGAGACAGTGCTGAACCCCGCCTTGCGAAACGTTCCGATGGCGGTCTGCGGCGAACCCGAGAAACGCCACGGCATCATCCTCGCCAAAAACGAGCTTGCCAAGCGGCAGGGCGTCGCCACGGCGGAGACGATCTATCAGGCGCAGAAGAAATGCCCGAACCTCGTGCTCGTGCGCCCGCACCATGACCTCTACGTGCGCTATTCGCGCGAGGTCAACGCCATCTACCGCGAGTACACCGATCTTGTCGAGCCGTTCGGCATCGATGAGAGCTGGCTGGACGTGACCGGCTCGCAGAAGCTGTTCGGGAGCGGGGAGAACATCGCCAATACCCTGCGTGAGCGCATCCGCCGCGAGACCGGGCTGACCGTCTCGGTCGGCGTCTCCTTCAATAAGACCATTGCCAAGCTCGGCAGCGACCTCAAAAAGCCGGATGCCGTCACCGTGATCGACCGCGCACACTTCCGCGAGATCGTATGGCCACTGCCGGTCGGCGCGCTCCTGTATGTCGGCAAAAGCGCCATGCAGGTCTTCCGCGACCTGCGCATCACCACCATCGGTGCATTGGCACAGAGCAGCCCGGAGCTGCTCGCCTACAAGCTCGGCAAGCTCGGTACGCAGCTGCACGCCTACGCCAACGGCGAGGACGACGAGCCGGTGCGAAGCGCCTACGAGAAGCGCGAGGTCAAGAGCGTCGGCAACGGCATGACCTTCTCGCACGACCTCTATGGCATGGAGGAGATCTTTGTCGGATTGGACGCGGTCTGCGACCTCGCCGCCGCGCGCATGCGCGCAAAGGGCGTGAAATGCACCGGCGTGCAGCTGGCGATCAAGGATGAGAATTTCGTCACCAACCAGCGGCAGAAGCAGTTGTCTCCGCCGACCAATCTCGCCCGCGAACTGCGCGAGGCGTCTGCCGCACTTCTGCGCGAAACCTGGAATCCGCGGCTCGGCATCCGTTCGCTTACGGTCACCGGCATCGGACTTGTCCCCGAGGGGGCGGCGGAGCAGATCGGCTTTTTTGACGATCCGACCGAGAATCTCCGCGCCGATCGACGCGAGCGCGCGGTGGACGACATCCGCAAAAAATTCGGCAAGGGCGCGATTCAGAGCGGCGGCGTTCTCGCCAGCGACATCGGCATCGACAAGGAACGCTGACTTTCCGCAATTTGCATGCACAAATTTTAAAAAACCTCTTCCTTTTTGCCGAAAAATCATGTATACTATACGATGATATTTTGATGAGGAGGTCTGCCGTATGAAAAGATGGGCAATCTGGCTTGCTGCACTGCTGCTTGCCGCCACGCTCGCGCTAGGCGCGGTCGTTTTTGCCGCACAGGCGTATTCCTCGGCGGACGATCCGTTGATTTCACTCAGCTATATCAACGACGTACTGCTCCCGCAGATTGTGGAGCTGATTCAGAAGAACAACCGCGGTGAGGACATCGGCGGCGCCGTTGCCACCACGCCCGCGGAGACCACCGTGACCGAGCCGCCTGTCAAATACCCGGACGGCACCGAACATACCGACGGCTACTATGCAGTCGTGCAGGTGGGCGCGGGCGAGACGCTTTATGCCTCGGTGCATGCCTGCGAGGTCATCGTCCGTGCGGGCGATACGGCAGTGGTGTCCCCTTTTACCGTCAAGTATGAGGAGCAGGGACTGTCGGATACCACGGAGGGCAAAGAGCTTTACAACGGGGAGAGCGTCCCGAAGAATCACACGATTCTGATTCCGCGCGACGACGGTCGCGGCATCTCGGTCGGTGAGGGCGGCGCGTGGCTGATGGTGCGCGGCGACTACCGCATTGTTGAGACGCCGGCGGTGTCCGAAGCATCCGAGACGTCCGAGACGTCTGAGACGTCCGAGGCGGCTGAATAATCCTTTGGCAAATCTATCGGAAGGAGGATCTGCGATGAAACATAGCATCTGGGTCAAGATCATGGTGTGGGTACTGGTTGTCCTTATGGCGGGCAGCTGTGCGGTCCTTGCACTGCAATTACTGGTCGGCGCGGCTGAACCGGCGCCCGAAGCACCCGACTACGTCACTGCCGGACTTATGTACGGCAGCGACGTGACCGTCGGTTTTGAGACGGTCAGCACCGTGGGCTTTTGCGTCTCGGCTGCCGACATCGGCGCAGATGAACCTCTTACCGAACTCTATACGATCGAAAACAAGAAAATTTCCGTGGTGTGCGACGACAGTCTTTCAAAATCGGCGTACACCTATTCTATTTTGAAGGGGAACAAGGACTGCGCGATCGGCGGCTATCACCTCGAGGTTCACGAGAATTTTGACACCTTGGAGGATGCCGAGGATATGCTCGACCGCATCCGCACGGGGCTTGCGGATGAGGGAAGCGACATGCAGGCGTTCCTCGCCTATATCAACGGCGTGTACAAGGTGCGCCTCGGCAATTTTGCCGCGCGCCCCGGTGTCGCCGAGCATGCGGCGACCATCCCGAAACTGAAGACCGAGATTACCATGGTTGCGGCGCTCCCGTCCGACACCGGTGTGTCGGTGGTCGATCCCGCGACCGACGAGATCCTGTTTGAATTTGACGACGGCGGCAGAACCGCACTGGCGCTCACTGCGCTGCCGAAGAACGGCGAAAAACAGTATCTGCGCACCCCGGCAAAGCGCCTGTACGACGGCGCGTTTGTCTATTCGCGCTACAAGACTGCAGAGGTGGACGGCGTGCAGCTGGTCAATCTCCTGCCGCTTGAGGATTACATCGCGGGCGTTGTGCCCTATGAGATCAGCCCGACCTGGGACTATGAGGCGCTCCGCGCCTTTGCCATCACGGTGCGCAGCTATACAACGCGCAACCGCCGCCGCCACCGGGACTATGGCTTTGACGTCTGCAACACGACGCATTGTCAGGTCTATCGCGGCATCGGCTCGGCAAACGATAATGTCTATGCGGCGGTCGCCGCAACCGAAGGCATGGTGCTGACCTATGAGGGGGCGATCGTCCCGGCGTACTATTCGTCCTCCACCGGCGGCTACACTGCGGGCGGCAACGATACCTGGGGTGGCAGTGAGGCGGCATACCTCACCCCGACCTACACGCCGTGGGAGCGCTACAGCGAATATGCAAACGGGCTCTGGTCGGTCGAGGTGGACGCTGCCGAGCTTGCCGCACATCTGCGCGGCAAGGGATACACCGCGCTCACCGGGCGGCGCATCACCGATATTCAGATCAATTCCTTCTCGGGCGACAGTCCCTATGTCTATTCCATCACCTACACCGATTCGGACGGCAACAGCCTGACGATCAGCCGCTGCGACAAGGTGCGCACCAGCATTTCAAAGTACGTCAACAGCGCAAACTTCGTGGTCGGGCGCGGCAGCGTGACCCGCAGCTATGAAAAGGTGGTCTCGATCAAGCCGGACAGTCCGTTCAGCTTCACGACGGGCGGCTATCTGCCGCTGACCGCTGCTGACGGTACGGCGGACGGCAGCTTTTCGGTGCTGACCGCCACGGAAAAGCAGACGGCGGCGGAATCCACCCTCACCGTGCTGACCGGCGACGGCGAGACGACCGTTGCGGCGGGGGATACCCGCGTGGCAACGGGGGACAGCCTTGTTTATGCAAGCATCGGGGGCGCGCCCGGCGTCGTTCTCGAACAGGTCACCGAGACGCTGACCGCCGAGGACCCGGAGAACTTCATTTTCGCAGGCAAGGGCTGGGGACACGGCGTCGGCATCAGCCAGTACGGCACAAAAGATCTCGCCGATGCGGGCGTGCCAGCCGAGCAGATCCTCGCGCTTTACTTCCCGAAAGCCACGCTCTGCGACTACCGCACCATGCAGCCGACAGACAACACGACGCAGACGGACGATGCCGGTGACATGCCCGCCGCCGACGGCGAGAGCGAAGAATGACATGAAAAATGCCACCTTTCAGGGTGGCATTTTTCTATGTTCAGATCTTGAAATGCACGGGCAGACCCGCCTCGGTGCGGTAACGCACCTCGCCCTCGATCAGTGGGCGGAGATAGTCGAGACACTTGTCGGTGACGTTGTTGCCCGACGGCGTGATGAATTCGTCCGGCACACGGCGCACCGCGTTGGCAACCTCGGCGACGTCTACGCTGCCGATCGTGATCTTGTACCCGGTCTTGCTGCGGATGAAGTTCATCATGTGCCCGCTCACACCGCGCAGGGCGGCTTCCACGGCTTTCTTGCCGATGGCGACCGACTCGCGGATGTCCGCGCCGGACGCGATGTGCGAGGCGCAGCGCTGCGAGGTGTTGAATTCGACCGCGCGGGTCTTGCAGCCGAGCTCGGTGCGCAGGGCGGTGCAGAGACAGGTGCCCGTACCCGAGAGCTGTGTGTGCCCGAAGGCGTCGGTCTTCGCACCGGGCAGTCCTTCGCAGATGTAACGTCCGTCGGCGAGCCGCACGCCCTCCGAGACCGCAATGACCACGTTGGGATGCGCCTTGAGCGCGGTGCGGACGTCCGAGAAAAAGGCGTCCATGTCAAACTCCCGCTCGGGGAGGTAGACAAAGTCGGGGGCGATGCCGCCTGACAGGCGGGGCAGGGCGGCGGCAGCCGTCAGCCAGCCCGCGTCGCGCCCCATGATCTCGGTGATCGTGACCGCCTTGGTCGTGTAGACCGCGCAGTCGCAGAGGATCTCCTTGACCGAGGTGGCGACGTACTTTGCCGCCGAGCCGAAGCCCGGCGTGTGGTCGGTGTGCGTCAGGTCGTTGTCGATGGTCTTTGGCACGCCGATGAGCCGCATCTCGTAGCCGATGCTCTCCGTGTAGTCGCGCAGCTTCTTGACCGTGTCCATTGAGTCGTTGCCGCCGATATAGAAGAAGTAGCGGATGTCGTACTTCTTGAACAGATCCACGATGAACTCGAAGGGCACGGGATTCTCCGCCGGGTCGGGCAGGCGTTTGCGGCAGGAGCCGAGCGCCGCGGCGGGCAGCCGCTGCTCGGTGGTGAAGATCTTGCCGAGATCGACCAGCCGCTCTTCGCAGAAGCCCTCGATGCCGTTGCGCATCCCGTAGAGCTTGCCGATGCTGCCTTTTTCAATGGCGGCAAGCGCCCCGCGGATCACGCCGGAGAGGGTCGCGTTGATCGCGGCGGTCGGACCGCCGGACTGACCCACTACGGCGTTGCCGTACAGTTTCTCCATTTCCGAAAATCTCGCTTTCTTTTTTATTAACGGGACTATTATAGCACAGATTTTTGCGCGATTGGGGATGTTTTGAAAAATAATCTGCACTTTCCGGTACAAAAAACGGCTATGTGTGCATTCCGATTCTTGCAGTGCTTGCAAATTCCGTGACAATGTGGTATGATAAATGCGGTTTATGAGCGTCTTAAACAGGAGCAAACGATGACAAACAACTTTCAGAAGATCAATGTCCGCGGTGTGGATTTTGCCGCCGTGACACCGGATGAAGCGACGGCGATCTGCACGGCAATGTTGGATGGCGACCGCGTGTGCACCGTCTTCACCCCCAATGCCGAGATCGTGCAGCTCTGCGTGGAGCAGCCTGATTATTACGACCTTTACAACAGCGGCGATCTCGTTGTCCCGGACGGCGCAGGTGTCGTCAAGGCGGCGAAGATTCTCGGGCGACCGCTGCCCGGCAAGGTTGCGGGCGTGGAGCTCGGCGAGCGGATGCTGGCGGTCTGCGCCGCGCGCGGCGACGGCGTGTATTTTCTCGGCGCAAAGCCGGGCGTTGCCGAAGAGGCGGCAAAGCGCATGTGCTCGAAATACCCCGGTCTTTCGGTCGTCGGCACGCATGACGGCTACTTCAAAAAGAGCGGGGAAGAGAGCGATGCCGTGGTCTCCGCAATCAATGCAAGCGGCGCGAAGCTGCTGTTTGTCTGCCTCGGCGTGCCGGTGCAGGAGCGCTGGATCACCGACAATCGCGAGAAGCTCACCGCGGCGCGCGTCTGCATGTGCCTCGGCGGCAGCCTGGACGTGTACGCGGGCGTGGCGCAGCGCGCGCCGAAGTTCTTTGTCGATCATTCGCTCGAGTGGTTTTACCGCCTCATGAAGGAGCCGAAACGCATCGGACGCATGATGAAGCTGCCGAAGTTTCTCTTCGGCACCTATCTTGCAAAAATTCGGGGCAAGGCATAAAAAAATTTCGTGAAATTTTGATAAATTTGCGTCAAACCTATTGTATAATCCGAAATTTGTGGTAGAATAGATAAGGAATGGAATGTTCCGTTCCGACGAAAAGGTTTCAATATTTTTATATATCGGAGGATTTTCAAAATGGCAGTTAAAGTTGCTATCAACGGCTTCGGTCGTATCGGCCGCCTTGCATTCAGACAGATGTTCGGCGCAGAAGGATATGAGGTCGTCGCAATCAACGATCTGACCAGCCCCAAGATGCTGGCTCACCTGCTCAAGTATGACACCGCACAGGGCAACTATGTTGCACAGGGTCACACCGTAGAGTACAAGGATTCGGTTCTCGCTGAGGACGGCAAGACCGTTGTCACCCCCGGCTCCATCACCGTAGACGGCAAGGAGATCACGATCTATGCGATGCCCAAGGCAGCAGACCTTCCCTGGGGCGAACTCGGCGTTGACGTCGTTCTCGAGTGCACCGGCTTCTACTGCTCCAAGGAGAAGGCACAGGCACACATCGACGCAGGCGCAAAGAAGGTTGTTATCTCGGCTCCCGCAGGCAAGGATCTGCCCACGATCGTTTACAGCGTAAACGAGAAGACGCTGACGAAGGATGACAAGATCATCTCCGCAGCATCCTGCACCACCAACTGCCTCGCACCGATGGCAAAAGCGCTCAACGACTATGCACCCATTCAGAGCGGTATCATGACCACTGTTCATGCATACACCGGCGACCAGATGATTCTGGACGGCCCGCACAGAAAGGGTGACCTCCGCCGCGCTCGCGCAGGTGCACAGAACATCGTTCCGAACTCCACCGGCGCTGCAAAGGCAATCGGTCTCGTTATCCCCGAGCTGAACGGCAAGCTGATCGGCTCTGCACAGCGCGTTCCGGTCTGCACCGGTTCGACCACCATTCTGGTTGCTGTTGTCAAGGGCAAGGACATCACCAAGGAGAGCATCAACGCCGCAATGAAGGCTGCTTCCTCCGAGTCCTTCGGCTACAACACCGACGAGATCGTTTCTTCCGACATCATCGGTATGCGTTACGGCTCGCTGTTTGATGCAACGCAGACCATGGTCGCCAAGATCGACGACGATACCTATCAGGTACAGGTCGTTTCGTGGTACGACAACGAGAACTCCTACACCAGCCAGATGGTCAGAACCATCAAGTACTTCGCTGAAAGAGTATAAGTACACGTTTCCAAAAGGCGCACCTTCGGGTGCGCCTTTTTTGTCGGCTGCGGTTCGTTTCGCAGATCGGAACGCTTTGCGTTCCGATCGCCATGCTCCTTGCCGCTCCCTACAAAAATCGTCTGCATAAGACGGAAAACTTCCATTTATGCCGGATTTATGATTGACAGACACGGCGCGGCGTGGTAAACTGTTCTTGTATCAAAAAGAGGGGAATACAGATGCAACGATGGAACAGGGCACTTGCCGCTTTGGCATGTCTGCTCTTTTTTAATGCCTGCGGCGCACAGGATGCAGAGACTACCGCCGATGCAACAGCGACGACGCCTGCACCGTTGACATCGGCGACGGAGACGACGATCGAAACCGTCGCGCCGCCCGAAGAAACAACGGAAATGACAGAGGAAACCACGATCGAAACCACGGCGGAAACCACCGCACAGACCATGCCGGAGACGACCGCCACGGCTGCCGCTACCGCGGGGACGACGGCGGCGAAGACGACCGTCTGGACCACCGAAGCGACGGCAGCCATGACCGCGCCGAGCGTGCGTAAGGGGGAATACCCGGAGGGAGAGACCGTGATCGAGAATATCGACGGCTTCACCTATGTAAACGGCATTCTGATCGCCAACAAAACCTATCTGCTTCCCGCCGACTATGACCCTGGCAAGATCCTGCCCGAGGCGCAGACCGCCTTCGACGAGATGCGCGCGGCGGCAAAGGCGGAGGGGGTGACACTGAAGATCGTGTCCGGCTACCGTTCCTACAAAAAGCAGGATAAGCTCTACCACAACTATGCCGCGCGGGACGGCGCGGTGCTGGCGGATCGCTATTCCGCCCGCGCGGGCAGCTCCGAGCATCAGACCGGCTACGCCATGGATGTCAATTCCGTGCGGCAGAGTTTTGCCGACACGGCGGAGGGGAAGTGGCTGGCGGCGCACTGCGCGGAATACGGCTTCATTCTGCGCTATCCGAAGGACAAGGAAGCCGAGACCGGCTTTATGTACGAGCCGTGGCATATCCGCTATCTCGGCGTCGACCTGGCACAGAAGATCACCGACAGCGGTCTGTGCCTCGAAGAATATCTCGGCATCACCTCCGCTTATGCGGAAGATCAGTAAACACGGGGGACTCTATGGAAAAGAAACATAAAAAATCGTTCGGCAGCCGATGGGGCTTTATTTTGGCGTCGGTCGGCTCTGCCGTCGGTATGGCAAACGTATGGGGATTCCCCAACAAAATGGGCACAAACGGCGGCGGCGCCTTTCTGCTGGTCTATCTGCTGTTTGTCGTCATTTTCAGCTATGTCGGGCTGCCCGCGGAGTTTGCTATCGGGCGCCGCGCCGGAACCGGCACGCTCGGCGCATACGCCTATGCGTGGGGGACGCGCGGGAAAAAAGCGGAGAAAGTCGGCGGCGTGCTTGGCTGGCTGCCGCTTGCCGGTTCGCTCTGCATCGCCATCGGCTATTCGGTCATCGTCGCCTATGTGCTGAAAGCGCTTGTGGATTCGCTCACAGGCACGCTGATGCACGCCGACACGGCGGAATGGTTTGCCTCCTTCTCGCAGACCGGCTTTTCGGTCGTGCCGTACCATGTGATCGTGGTCGTCGGTACGCTGCTCACGCTGTTTCTCGGCGCGCACAGCATCGAGAAGACCAACAAGGTCATGATGCCGCTGTTCTTCCTGATCTTTCTGATCCTTGCCGTGCGCGCGGCGTTCCTGCCCGGCTCGGACAAGGGCTACCTTTTCATGCTGATCCCGCGCTGGGAGGCGCTGAAAGACCCGGCGGTCTGGATCTCTGCCATGGGGCAGGCGTTCTTCTCGCTCTCGGTCACCGGCAGCGGCATGATCGTCTACGGCGCGTACCTGGATAAGAAAGAAGATGTCGTCGGCGTTTCGCGGCACACGGCGCTGTTTGACACCATCGCGGCGCTGGTCGCGGCGCTTGTCATTATCCCTGCCTGCTTCTCCTACGGCGTGGATGTCGGTGCGGGTCCGGGGCTGCTGTTCATCACGCTGCCCGAGATCTTGCAGGATATTCCGCTCGGCCGCCTGTTTGCGGTCATTCTCTATCTCGCGATGATCTTTGCGGGCGTCAGCTCGCTGCAAAACATGTTTGAGGCGGTTGCCGAATCGCTGCTGCATCGCTTCCCGCGCCTGAACCGCTGGGTTGCACTCGGCATCATCTGCGCGATCTGCCTCGGCTGCGGCATCGGCATGGAGGCGATCACCAAATGGGGACCGTGGATGGACCTTGTCTCCATCTACATTATCCCGATCGGCGCAACGCTGGGGGCGGTCACCTGGTTCTGGGTGATGAAGAAGGACGAGCTGCTGTCCGCTGTCGGCGAAGGCAGCGCAAAGCATCGCGGCGGTCTGTGGTATGCCGTCGGCAGATATGTTTACGTGCCGCTTGCGATGATTCTCTGCGCCGTGGCGCTGATTCTGAAAGTTGCGTTCTGAGTATAAAAAGGTTCGCCCTGGGGCGAACCTTTTGCTTTTGCGGCGTGAAGTGCGGTGAATCCGTGCGGATCGACACGAATTTTGCGCTTATCTCTTGCGCTTTGCATAAAATTTGCGTATAATGGAATCAAACACCGACAGCTTTCACACGATTTTTAGTTGTTAAAGGAGAGCATCTTATGTTTGAGTTGTATGATTCCATCACTGCCGGTTTTGCGGGCGGCGTGCTGGCGGCTGCAAGCATTGTTTCTGTGCTTGTATCGATTGTGTCCTATGTGCTGATCGTGATCGGCTGGTGGAAGATTTTCACTAAGGCAGGCGAAGCCGGCTGGAAGTCGCTGATCCCGTTCTACAATGGGTACACCATCAGCAAAATCTGCTGGGAGACCAAGTATTTCTGGTTCACCCTCCTTGCCGCTGTCGCGGGCGGCATCTTCTCCGGCATCGGCGGCGTTATCGGCGGGCTGCTTTCCGGCATCTGCTCGATTGCGACGCTCGTGCTCTATGTCATGATGAACTACAGACTGTCGCGTTCGTTCGGCCATGGCGGCGGCTACACCTTGGGGCTGATCTTTATTCAGTGGCTGTTCGTGCTGATCCTCGGCTTCGGCAGCTCCGAGTATCAGGGCAAGGACGCATAAATTCATTCTTCAGAGCGCTGTCGGTCGGCACTTGTGAAAAACCGCGCACGGACATCCCGTGCGCGGTTTTTATACGGTTATGAACCGGAATTGTTGAGTGTGCCTGTTGACTTTGCGCCGCGAATCGGTATAATATATATAATAAAATATCGTAACTAAAATATCGTAACAAGCATTTTTAAGGCTGAACGGAGAGAAAATGGCGCATTTAACGGATATTGAGATCGCGCAGCAGGCAAAGATGCAGCCGATCACACAGATCGCCGCCGCAGCGGGAATCGACGCAGAATTGCTCGAACCTTACGGGAAGTACAAGGCGAAGGTATCACTGTCCCTGCTCGATCACGCGAAGAAGCAGGGCAAGCTCGTGCTGGTGACGGCGATCACGCCGACGCCTGCCGGCGAGGGCAAGACCACCACGACGGTCGGGCTTGCCGACGGGCTGCACCGCATCGGCAAATCGGTGGCGGCAGCCCTGCGCGAACCCTCGCTCGGTCCGGTCTTCGGCATCAAGGGCGGCGCTGCCGGCGGCGGCTATGCACAGGTCGTGCCGATGGAGGACATCAACCTGCATTTCACCGGCGACTTTCACGCCATCGGCGCGGCAAACAACCTGCTTGCCGCCATGCTGGATAACCACATTCAGCAGGGGAACGCGCTCGGCATCGACCCGCGCCGCATCACCTGGAAGCGCTGCGTCGATATGAACGACCGCCAGCTCCGTTTTGTCATTGACGGGCTCGGCGGCAAGGTCAACGGCACGCCGCGCGAGGACGGGTTTGACATCACGGTCGCGTCCGAGATCATGGCGGTCTTCTGCCTTGCCACCTCAATCGCCGACCTCAAGGCGCGCCTTGCCCGCATTGTGGTGGGCTATACCTATGATGACCGCCCGGTCACCGCAGGGGATCTCAAAGCGGTCGGCGCGATGGCGGCGCTCCTCAAGGACGCGCTCGCACCCAACCTTGTGCAGACGCTCGAGGGCACGCCTGCCTTCGTCCACGGCGGTCCGTTTGCCAACATTGCGCACGGCTGCAATTCGGTGCTTGCCACGCGTATGGCGATGGCAACGGCGGATTATGCCGTCACCGAGGCGGGCTTCGGCGCCGACCTCGGCGCGGAGAAATTTCTCGACATCAAGTGCCGCGCGGCTGGGCTCACCCCCGACGCTGTGGTGCTGGTTGCCACAGTCCGCGCGCTTAAGATGCACGGCGGTCTTGCGAAGACGGCGCTTGCCGAGGAGAACCTCGACGCGCTCGAGCGCGGTCTGCCCAATCTGCTGCGCCACCTGTCCAATCTCAAAAATGTCTATGGACTGCCCGCGGTGGTTGCGGTCAACCGTTTCCCGACCGACACCGACCGCGAGATCGACTGCATCATTGAAAAGTGCCGCGCGCTCGGCGTGAACGTTGTGCTGTCCACCGTCTGGGCAGACGGCGGACGCGGCGGCGAGGCGCTGGCGCGCGAGGTCGTCCGCCTCTGCGAGGAGGAGCACGGCAACTTCCGCTACTGCTATCCCGACGACCTCGGCATCGCTGACAAGGTGCGCGCTGTGGTCCGGAAGGTGTACGGCGGCAGCGATGTACAGTTTCTGCCCGCGGCGGAAAAGCAGATCGTCCGCCTGACCGAGCTCGGCTACGGAAATCTGCCGGTCTGCATCGCCAAGACGCAGTACAGCTTCTCGGACGACCCGACCAAGCTCGGCGCGCCCGAAGGCTTCACCGTCACGGTCAAGCAGGTCAAGGTCAGCGCAGGCGCAGGCTTTGTCGTTGTCCTCACCGGCGACATCATGACCATGCCGGGGCTGCCGCGCGTTCCTGCGGCGGAAAAGATCGATGTGACCGACGACGGCCGCATTGTCGGACTGTTTTAAGAGAATCAGAAAATTTAAGATAAAGGCATCAAGGAGAAATTATGGCTATTTTTATCAATGAACCTGCGCATACGTTTAACGAATATCTGCTGATTCCCGGCTATTCGTCGGCGGAGTGCATCCCCGCAAATGTGAGTCTGAAGACCCCGCTTGTCCGTTACAGACGCGGCGAACAGTCCGCGATCACGATGAACATCCCGATGGTTTCCGCGATCATGCAGTCGGTATCGGGTGACAAGATGGCGATCGCGCTGGCAACCGAGGGCGGTGTGTCCTTCATTTACGGCTCGCAGTCGATCGAGGACGAGGCGGCGATGGTTTCCCGTGCCAAGAACCACAAGGCGGGCTTTGTCACCAGCGATTCCAACATTTCTCCCGATGCCACCATGGCAGACGTCGTAGCGCTCAAGGAGCGCACGGGCCACTCGACCGTGGCGGTCACCGAGGACGGCACAGCAGCGGGCAAGCTGCTCGGCATCGTTACCGGCAGAGATTACCGCGTCAGCCGCATGGATCCCGCAACGAAGGTGCGGGAGTTCATGACGCCGTTTGACAAGCTGATCGTCGCCAAGGAGGGCACGACGTTGAAGGAGGCAAACGACATCATCTGGGATCACAAGCTCAATTCGCTGCCGATCATCAACGATGAACAGAAGCTCTGCTATTTCGTCTTCCGCAAGGACTATGATACGCACAAGCAGAACCCGAATGAACTGCTCGACGCGCACAAGCGCTATGTCGTCGGTGCGGGCATCAACACACGCGACTATGCCGAGCGCGTTCCCGCGCTGATCGAGGCAGGCGCAGACGTGCTCTGCATCGACTCTTCCGAGGGCTTCTCGGAGTGGCAGAAGCGCACGATCGCGTGGATCCGCGAGAATTACGGCGAGAGCGTCCGCGTCGGCGCGGGCAACGTCGTCGATGCAGACGGCTTCCGCTTCCTCGCCGACTGCGGCGCGGACTTCATCAAGGTGGGCATCGGCGGCGGCTCGATCTGCATCACCCGCGAGACCAAAGGCATCGGTCGCGGTCAGGCGACTGCGCTGATCGAGGTCTGCCGTGCGCGTGACGAGTATTTCGCCGAGACTGGCATCTACGTCCCCGTCTGCTCGGACGGCGGCATCGTCTATGACCACCATATCACACTGGCGCTTGCCATGGGTGCGGACTTTGTCATGCTCGGCAGATACTTTGCCCGCTTTGACGAGAGCCCGACAAACAAGATCTCGATCGGCGGCAACTACTTCAAGGAATACTGGGGTGAGGGTTCGGCGCGTGCACGCAACTGGCAGCGCTATGACCTCGGCGGCGACAAGAAGCTGTCGTTTGAAGAGGGCGTAGATTCTTATGTGCCCTATGCCGGCAGCCTCAAGGACAACGTCGCCCTGTCGCTGAGCAAGGTCAAGTCCACGATGTGCAACTGCGGTGCGCTCACGATCAAGGAGCTGCAGGAAAAGGCGAAGATCACACTCGTCTCGGCGACCAGCATTGTCGAGGGCGGCGCGCACGACGTCATCCAGAAGGACAAGAGCCAGACTGTGAAATAAATAAAACGCAGGGAACTTTGCAGCGCAGAGTTTCCTGCTTTTTGCTTGCAACCGCGGAGGCAAAATGGTATAATAAAAATGTACATTTCGTTTTGTTTGGGAGGCAGTATGTCGCAGATCACGAAACGGGCGCTGGAAGCGTCGCTGAAAAACCTGCTGGCGAAGCGCCCGCTGGACAAGATCACGGTGACGGACATCACCGAGGACTGCGGGATCAACCGCATGACCTTTTACTATCATTTCAAGGACATCTATGACCTTGTGGAGTGGGCGTGCATCGAGGATGCGACCCGTGCACTGGCAGGCAAGAAGACGGCGGAGACCTGGCAGCAGGGCTTTTTGCAGATCTTTGAGGAAGTCCGCGCCAACAAGGTCTTCATCATGAACGTATACCGCTGCGTCAGCCGCGAGCAGGTCGAGCGCTATCTCACGCCGCTGACCGATGACCTCCTGATGGGCGTGGTCAACGAGTTTGCTGCCGGGATGACCGTGCGTGAGGAGGATAAGGCATTCATCGCGCGGGTGTATGCCTATTCCTTTGTCGGCGTGCTGCTCGACTGGGTGCGCGATGGCATGAAGGCGGATCCGGAGGCGATCGTGGATCGCCTTGCACTCGTTTTGCAGGGCAGCATTGCGTCGGCGCTCGAACGCTTCCGTTTGGACAAAACTTTATCAAAAGCGCCGAAGTGATAAAAAATTTTACAGCTTTCGCCCCCGTGATGCAATTTTCATCGCGGGGGCGAAACTGTCTATTGTAAAGCCTGTGAAAAGTGGATATACTGAAGTCACAAAGAAAAAAACAACACACGGAGGTAACCGCTATGTATTATTCCGCAGGTACTTACGAATCCTTTGCACACCCCGAAAAGCCGGAGGGTGTGGACAGAAAATCGGCTTATATCATCGGCACCGGTCTCGCCGGTCTTTCCGCCGCCTTCTATCTTGTCCGCGACGGACAGATGAAGGGTGAGCGCATTCATCTGCTTGAGAAGCTGGAGCTTGCGGGCGGCAGCTGCGACGGCAGAAAGGATGTTACTAAGGGCTTCTATATGCGCGGCGGCAGAGAGATGGACAATCATTTCGAGTGCATGTGGGATATGTTCCGCGACGTGCCCTCGATCGAGACGCCCGGTGTTTCGGTGCTGGACGAATACTACTGGCTGAACAAGCATGACCCCAACTATTCGCTCTGCCGCGCCACGGTCAACCGCGGCGAGGACGCGCATACCGACGGCAAGTTCACGCTGGACCGCGCCAGCGCAATGGCACTCTCCAAGCTGTTCATCACGCCCGAAAGTGAGCTTGAGGACAAGAAGATCTCGGACGTCCTGCCCGATACGTTCTGGTCCACCAACTTCTGGCTCTACTGGCAGACGATGTTCGCCTTCCAGACCTGGTCGAGCGCGCTGGAGATGAAGCGTTATCTCTGCCGCTACGTTCATCACATCGACGGTCTGCCGGACTTCAGCGCCCTGCGCTTCACGAAGTACAACCAGTATGAGAGCATGATCCTGCCGCTGGTCAAGTACCTCGAAAACCACGGCGTGACCATTGAATACGGCATGGATGTGAAGAATGTCGTCATCGAGGACGAGGGCGATAAGAAGGTTGCGAAGAAGATCGTCTATGTCAAGGACGGCGTTGAGCAGTCTATCGACCTCATCGAGGACGACCTCGTCTTCATCACCAACGGCTGCTGCACCGACACCTCCTGCTACGGCGACCAGACCCATGCGCCCGACCTCTCGAAGGTAAAGAACGGCGCGGGCGAATCCTGGGATCTGTGGAAGAACATCGCCGCACAGGCAAAGCACGGCGAATACGGCAACCCGGACAAGTTCTGCAGCGATACCGAGGCGACCAACTGGATGAGTGCCACGGTCGCCACGGCGGACGAGGAAGTCATCCGCTATATCATGAATATCTGCCGTCGTGATCCACGCGCGGGCAAGGTCACCACGGGCGGTATCGTCACGGTCAAGGACAGCGTGAACAACTGGTACCTCTCTTGGACGATCAACCGTCAGCCGCAGTTCCGCGCACAGGACAAGAACACCGTTCTCGTGTGGGTCTATGCGCTGCACACCGACGTCCCCGGCAACTATGTGAAGAAGGCAATGCGCGACTGCACCGGTGAGGAGATCTGCCGCGAGTGGCTGTATCACATCGGCGTGCCGGAGGATCGCATCCATGAGCTTGCCGAGAAGGCATGCAACACCACCACCTGCTATATGCCTTATATCAACGCGTTCTTCCAGCCGAGAAAGCATGAAGACCGTCCGCTGGTTGTGCCGCAGGGCGCGGTCAACTTCGCATTCCTCGGTCAGTTCGCCGAGACGCCGCGTGACACCATCTTCACCACGGAGTATTCCATCCGCACCGGCATGGAGGCGGTCTACACGCTTCTGAACGTCGATCGCGGCGTGCCCGAGGTCTGGGGCAGCCAGTACGACGTGCGTGAGCTGCTGCGCGCCTGCTACTATGCGCTTGACAAGAAGCCGCTCATGGAGGCGGATATCAACTTCGCCGAAAAGGAAATGATCAAGATCGCGCTGAAGAAGATCAAGGGCACCGATATGGAGCTGCTGCTGAAAAACAGCGGTCTGATCTGACGCAGCCGGACAATCGAATCAAAAGAAAGCCTGCCTTGCAGGCTTTCTTTTTTGCATACATACGCATATATATTCATTTTTACAGCCTGTAATGTCAACCTGCACAAAAAGGAACTTCCAACGACATCTGCACTTGTGATTCCGTAGAAATCACATTTTTTCATGCAAAACTATTGCATGTTTATTCGCAAAATGCTATAATTCATGCATAAATATAAATCCAAAAAGCGCAAAGAGGTGTTTGCAGGATGAAAAAGGTATTTATCGACGGGGAAGCGGGGACAACGGGGCTGCGCATCCGCGAGCGGCTGGCGGCACGGACGGATATTGAACTTGTGACCCTGCCCGAGGCGCTGCGCAAGGACGCGGCGGCGCGGAAGACGGCACTGAACGCCGCCGACATCGCGTTTCTCTGCCTGCCGGACGCGGCGGCAGTCGAGGCGGTCTCGATGATCGAAAATCCGGACACCGTCGTGCTGGACACCTCTACCGCGCACCGCACCGATCCGCGCTTTGTGTACGGCTTTCCGGAGCTTGCGGCAGAGCAGGCGGCGCAGACGCTCGGCTACCGCTGCATCCGGCTGACCGACTGTCTGAGCTGCGAGGCGCGGGAGGCGGG
>ERZ773130.1963-NODE-1963-length-17189-cov-3.622797_pt1 | contig 17189 bp, 14 predicted proteins | sample MGYA00511919_ERZ773130 | MGnify/ENA primary metagenome ERZ773130 (study PRJEB29015, sample SAMEA2737851) | human gut metagenome | biome: human gut; feature: human-associated habitat; material: faeces | place: China | collected 2012 ...
CTGTCTATGGTAAGTCTGGTGATTTCGGCAGGAGGCGCTGGCTTGGGAGCAGGATCTGGTCCGTCACGGCGAAGTGGAATCCCGCGCGCGAACCGGTGTTTATCCGCACGTCTTCGATCGAGATGGCGCAGGTCGACACGTTGACGCCGGCGCGGACGCCCAGGATGTTCTTCTCATACCGCTGCGCCCGGACGGCTCCCGCCGACAGCAGGACGAGCAGGATGAATGCGTATCTTTTCATGGAGGTCGATGAAATTATGCTTCGGGTGTGCAGCTTTTCAGGGCCAGTTTCTTGACCCAGACGACGAAGCCGCCCGTGAGGATCAGGTTCAGCACCAGCGTCAGCACCGAGATGATCAGCGCCGGGCCGCCGAGGCTGTATCCCAGGGCGATGAAGATGACGCCTGCGCCCACCTCGCCGCGGGTGAACATGCCGATCGAGAGTGCGAGCCGCTCGCTCAGTTTCCGGTCGCGGTAGAAGAAGACCGGGACCAGTTTCCCGATGTTCGAGAGCGCCGAAACGGCCACGACGTGCAGGATCAGCACGCCCCACGGCATCATCGGCTGCGACGCCGTGATGGAGGTGGCGACTGCGGCGGCGTCTGCTGCCGAAGCGCCCGTCACGAGCGGCATGCTCATGCCGACAAGCAACATGAACAGGAACGAGATGCCCGTTGCGGCGCGGCGTTCGGTCGGGGTGTCGATCTCCCTGTGCTTCATCAGCATGCCGATCACGAAGGCCGGAAGCAGCACCTCGATGTGTATGCTGTTTTCAGGTCCGTACCACCGCGCGGTGACGATGTAGAGCGCCTGCGTCAGGGCGCAGACCACCGCCGAAAGCCCCAGGATGCGTTTCCAGTCCTGCCGGACGTTCCACCGCGCCTGCCACCGCCAGCCTGCGATAAGCAGTACGACGACCACGCCCACGATGGCGAACATCTGCCATTTGAGGCCGATCATCAGGATTTGCAGCGGGATCATCAGCAGGATGGTGTCCAGGTCGTCGAAGATCGCCAGCACCTGGATCTTACGGTATATCCAACTGTTTTTCAGGCTTAACGCGGCGAGCATCGTGAAGAGGATGCCGGCCGAGGTCGGGGCCGCGAAACGGCTCAGCAGCAGATTCTCCTTCCACGCCGCGGAGTCGGTCCAGAGGTCGGAGGGCAGCAGTACGAAAATATAGTAGAGGACGATCAGCAGCCACGGCAGCGCCGCGGTGGCCATGGCGATGAAGTAATCGGCGGTGTAGGAGCGCCAGCGCGACTTGTCGATTTCGAACTCCCGTCCGACGTTGATCATAATGAATCCCAGGCAGATGTAGAGCAGGGTGTCGGCAGTCGCCTTGAAACCCGGATAGGCCGTGCCGAGTGCGCCGGGAAGCAGCTGCGAGGCGACGAGGCCCAGCATCAGAAAGAGCGAGAACGAAAGAACTTTTCGCATTGATTGAAAGTCGTTTACAGGTTATGCGTCTGTGCCGCGGCACAAAGATACGATATTTGTAGAAAAATCCGCGGAAACGAATGCTGTTGTCGTGAAAAAAATAACAATAATGAAACTGTAATTCACAATTATTTTGTACCTTTGCCGTGCCGATTCAGGGAATTAGCATTCAAACACCATAAAATTCAAATTATTACAACTATGCAGATTGTAGAGATTCACGCAAGGGAAATCCTCGACTCGCGAGGCAATCCGACCATCGAGGTCGAAGTTCGTACCGTATCGGGCGCATTCGGCCGCGCTGCCGTTCCGAGCGGAGCGTCGACGGGCGAGAACGAGGCCCTTGAGCTTCGTGACGGCGACAAGAGCCGTTACCTGGGCAAAGGCGTCCTGAACGCCGTGAAGAACGTTAACGAAGTGATCGCTCCGGCCGTCATCGGCATGAACGTAGCCGACCAGGTGGGCATCGACAAGGCCATGATCGCCCTCGACGGAACCCCCACCAAGTCGAAGCTCGGCGCAAACGCCATCCTCGGCGTGTCGCTGGCCGTTGCCCGCGCTGCCGCCGACTATTTCGGCATGCCGCTCTATCGCTATATCGGCGGCGCGAACGCCAAGACGCTGCCCGTTCCGATGATGAACATCATCAACGGCGGTTCGCACTCGGACGCTCCGATCGCATTCCAGGAGTTTATGATCCGTCCCGTGGGCGCTCCTTCGTTCAAGGAGGGCATCCGCATGGGCGCCGAGGTGTTCCACAACCTGAAGAAGGTGCTCCACAACCGTAACCTCTCGACGGCCGTAGGCGACGAGGGTGGTTTCGCTCCCGCGCTCAACGGCACGGAGGATGCCATCGAGTCGATCATCGAGGCCATCAAGATGGCCGGCTACAAGCCCGGCCGCAAGTGCGAGGGCGGCGACGTGTCGATCGGCATGGACTGCGCTTCGTCGGAGTTCTACAAGGACGGCGTTTACGACTACACCAAGTTCGAGGGTGAGAAGGGCGCCAAGCGTTCGTCGAAGGAGCAGGTGGAGTACCTGAAGGGACTCGTCGCCAAATACCCCATCGACTCGATCGAGGACGGCATGTCGGAGAACGACTGGGAAGGCTGGCAGATGCTGACCGCCGAGATCGGCGACAAGTGCCAGCTCGTGGGCGACGACCTGTTCGTCACCAACGTGGACTTCCTGAAGAAGGGTATCGAAATGGGCTGCGCCAACTCGATCCTGATCAAGGTAAACCAGATCGGTACGCTGACCGAGACGCTCGACGCCATCGAGATGGCTCACCGCGCCGGCTATACGTCGGTGACGTCGCACCGTTCGGGCGAGACCGAGGATTCGACCATCGCCGACATCGCCGTGGCTACGAACTCGGGTCAGATCAAGACCGGTTCGGCTTCGCGTTCGGACCGTATGGCCAAGTACAACCAGCTGCTCCGCATCGAGGAGGAACTCGGCGACGAGGCTATCTACGGCTACACGAAGATCTACCGCAAGTAATTTGCTGCCGGAATATAAAGAGAACCGGATGCCGCGAGGCGTCCGGTTTTTTTATGATGCAGCCCCGGGAACCGGAGCGCGGAGGCGATGTCGCCCGACGGATTCGTATCGCATGTTCCGTGTCGGCCAATTGAGCTGTCTGCACATGCCAACGAAAAAAGGTCTTCGCAAGAAGACCTTTTCGGGTGGAAGAAGGGGCTCGAACCCTCGACCTTCGGAACCACAATCCGACGCTCTAACCGACTGAGCTACATCCACCGTGTGATACGAGTTCGTCGTATCGGGATGCAAATGTAATACGATTTTTCGGTCCGTGCAAAAAAAACGGCTGAAAAATCGTCCGGAAATGGCGGAAATGACAAAATGGCAGTCGCCTCTGCTCGTTTGTCACGCAAAATCTGCCAAAAAACGGTTGGCACATCTATTGATGGGATAGAGGTTGCGAAAGCGAATGAAACATATTATATCAAACAAATTTAAAACACAAAGCTATGAACGTAAAACCATTATCGGACCGCGTGCTGATTCTCCCGAATCCCGCGGAGGAGAAGACGGCCGGCGGATTGATCATCCCCGACACGGCCAAGGAGAAACCGCTGGCAGGCAAAGTCGTTGCAGTAGGCCCCGGAACCTCGGAGGTCAAGATGGAGGTCAAGGAGGGCGACCAGGTGCTCTACGGCAAGTATGCCGGTCAGGAAATCCAGGTCGACGGCGTGGACTACCTCATTATGAAACAGAACGATATTTTGGCAATCATCTAAAATCGATAAACAGTCATGGCAAAGGATATTAAATATAACGTAGAGGCGCGCGAACTGCTCAAGGAGGGTGTCGACGCGCTGTCGAACGCCGTTAAGGTAACGCTCGGTCCCAAAGGCCGCAACGTGATCATCGACAAGAAATTCGGCGCTCCGCAGATCACCAAGGACGGTGTGACGGTGGCCAAGGAGGTGGAACTGGAGGACGCTTTCGCCAACATGGGCGCCCAGATGGTCCGCGAGGTCGCTTCGAAGACCAACGACGATGCGGGCGACGGTACGACCACCGCAACCGTGCTGGCGCAGTCGATCATCGGCGTCGGCCTGAAGAACGTGACGGCCGGAGCCAACCCGATGGACCTGAAACGCGGTATCGACAAGGCCGTTGCGACGGTCGTGGAGTCGCTGCGGAAGCAGAGCCAGGAGGTCGGTTCGGATTTCGCCAAGATCGAGCAGGTGGCCACCATTTCGGCCAACAACGACGAGACGATCGGTAAGCTGATCGCCGAGGCGATGGCCAAGGTCAACAACGAGGGAGTCATCACCGTCGAGGAGGCCAAGGGAACCGAGACCCATGTCGAGGTGGTCGAGGGCATGCAGTTCGACCGCGGTTACATTTCGGCTTACTTCATCACCGACACGGAAAAGATGGAGGCGCAGCTCGAAAAGCCCTATATCCTGATCACGGACAAGAAGGTTTCGACGATGAAGGAGCTGATGGGCGTGCTGGAGCCGGTGGCCCAGAACGGCCGTGCGCTGCTGATCATCGCCGAGGATGTCGACGGCGAGGCCCTTTCGGCGCTGGTTGTCAACAAACTCCGCGGCACGCTGAAGATCGCCGCCTGCAAGGCTCCGGGCTTCGGTGACCGCCGCAAGGAGATGCTCGAAGACATCGCCGTCCTGACGGGTGCGACCGTGATCTCGGCCGACAAGGGCATGAAGATCGAGGATACGACGCTGGAGATGCTGGGTTCGGCCGACAAGGTGACGCTCAACAAGGAGAACACCACCATCGTCGACGGCGCCGGCAAGAAGGAGGAGATCGCAGCCCGTGTGGCCCAGATCCGCTCGTCGATCGACAAGGCTACGTCGGACTATGACAAGGAGAAGTTGCAGGAGCGTCTGGCCAAGCTGGCCGGCGGTGTCGCCGTGCTCTACGTCGGAGCCGCCACGGAGGTCGAGATGAAGGAGAAGAAGGACCGTGTCGACGACGCGCTGGCCGCAACGCGCGCAGCCGTCGAGGAAGGTATCGTTCCGGGCGGCGGCGTGGCTTACATCCGTGCCACGGCGGCTCTCGAAGGCCTGAAGGGCCAGAACGAGGACCAGACAACGGGTATCCAGATCGTGAAACGCGCCATCGAGGAGCCGCTCCGCCAGATCGTCGAGAACGCCGGCGGTGAAGGCTCGGTGGTCGTCAACAAGGTGAAGGAGGGCAAGGACGCCTTCGGTTACAACGCCCGCGACGACAAGTACGAGGACCTGCTGAAAGCCGGTATCATCGACCCGACGAAGGTGTCGCGCGTAGCGCTGGAGAACGCCGCGTCGATCGCCTCGATGTTCCTCACCACGGAGTGCGTGCTGGCCGAGAAGAAGTCCGACGCTCCCGCCGTGCCGGCGATGCCCGCAGGCGGTATGGGCGGCATGATGTAACGGATTCCCATTTATAAGCGGATATTTCCGCACATCCCTCGAACGGGGCGAATGGAATGTACCTCAAGTACTATCCGTTCGTCCCGTTCTTCACGATGCCTGGACGGATCCGGCTTAAAATCAGAATCCGCCCGGACCGGGACGCGGTATCCGGCATCTGCGCCGTTCCGGCGAATGCACGGCCTGCTCCCGGACCGGCCCGTCCATTTGCCCGGACCGGTTTCGTTTTGCCGGCCGTTTTTCGTACCTTTGCGGCGGAAAGATGCACGTTATGAAAAAAGGAATACTCTACGCCGTGCTGGCCTCGGTATTGTGGGCGATTGTCAATCCGTTCATCAAGCAGGGGTTGAGCTACGATTTCTCGCCGATGAATTTCGCGGGCCTGCGCTTCACCGTTGTCGGAATCATTCTCTTCGCCTACACCTGGCATCGCGGCATGTGGCGCGAGATCATGCAGCACCGGCGGCTTTTCGGCAACCTGATCCTGATCAATATGTTCATGGGCTATACGGCCTTCTATTTCGGTGTCGATTTCGTCAGCGGGGCCATCAGCTCGATCGTCATGGGCCTCACGCCGCTGATCAACGTGCTGCTGGCGCACCTCGTGGCCAGCAACGACCGCCTGAACCGTTACAAGGTCGTGAGTCTTGCGGTGAGCCTCGCGGGACTGCTGCTGATCGTCGGCACGGGCAGCGACGGTTCGCCGCTCGACTGGCGCGGCATCGGGGGTATCGTCCTGCTGCTGGCCTGCATCCTGTTTCAGGGCTATTCCGCGATTTCGGTTTCGGAGGACAAGGGCAAGGTCGATCCGATCTTCCTGAATGCCGTGCAGATGTTTTTCGGCGGCCTGCTGATTTACGGCGTGGGCATCGCGGCGGAGGGTTTCCACCCCTTCTGGGCCAAGCCCGTCGGGTTTTATGCGAGTCTCGGCGTGCTGGTCTTCATCTCGGTCTTCGCCTTCAGTTTCTGGTTCATGGCCCTGCGCACCGAGGGCACGAAGGTCAGCGACATCAATATGTGCCGTTTGATCAATCCTGTCCTGGGAGCCGTGCTGAGCTGGATCATGCTGCCCGGCGGAATACCCCGATTTTAGCACCGTGGCGGGCATGGCGGTCATCGTCAGTTCGCTGGTCATCTACTTCCGGGGCGAGACGATCGTGCAACGGTGGCGGCTGCGCCGGCATTGACGCAAAACGGACCGTCCCCCGAAAGGAACGGTCCGTTTTCTTTGAGGCTGCGGCGGTTATTTCTCCTTGCCGCATTTGCGGTTCAATGCTTTCCATATGCCGGCCGGCAGGGCCGTGCAGGGGAGCGGTGTTTCCGGCGGGCTTACGGCATCCATTCCAGAATGCCCTCGACGGGGTTCGCCGCACGCCATGCTTCGAACTCGGCATAGGTGCGCACGCCGTCGCGAAGGACCGCCTGGTAGTATTCGATGCCCATGATCTTCACCTCGTCGGGCGTGTCGTACTTGATTTGCAGGACGGCGCGGCGCGTCTCGTCGGTCAGTACGGCGCTGATTCGGTCGGCCACGCGTTCGAAATAGCCGTCCCAGGCCGAGCCGCGGGGCATGTGGATCATGTCGATCTGCCAGAGCCGTTCGTCGGCGTCGGCATACCACGCATGCCATTCGAGACACTGGTCCTGCGCGTCGAGCAGGTTTCCGTACTCGATGCGACGGATGCGGGGATTTTCGGCCAGCCGGGCCATGGCGGCGAAGCTGTCGGCCACGCGGAGCGGTGAGGAGTAGATGTGAAAGTCGATGTCGCGGTGCTTCATCAGCAGACCCGTGCGGAGCGAGCCTACGAGGTTCGCTTCGGCGCCCACCGAGCGCCAGATGGCCTCCAGATCGGTGTCGCGGATGACCTCGCGGGCGCGCTGCTGGTTGGCGGCCGCAATTTCGAGGATGTCGTTCATGTCGTGTTTTTTAGGGGTTATAATGGCGGGCGGAGCGGTCCGGCCGCTCCGTCACGGGTGAAATCGGTTTTGTACGGCTATTTGCCGAGCAGGATGCGGGCCTGGGCCACGGCGGCGTCGGTGATTTCCGAGCCGGAGAGCATCTTGGCGATCTCGGTCACGCGCTCCTCGTCGCCCAGGCGCGTGATGTCGGTGCGTCCGCCGCGCTTGTAGACCACGAAGTGCGCCGTGCCCTTCGAAGCGACCTGCGGCAGGTGGGTGATGTCCACCACCTGCATCGAGGCCGAGAGCGAGGCGATGATTTCGCCCATGGCGTCGGCGATGCGGCCCGAAACGCCCGTGTCGATCTCGTCGAAGATGATCGTCGGCAGCTGCATCCGTTCGGCCAGCAGGGCTTTCAGGGCTAGCATCACGCGCGAAAGCTCGCCGCCTGAGGCGATGCGCTCGACGGGCTGCGGCGTCATTCGCGGATTGGCCGTGAAGAGGAATTGCACGCTGTCGCGGCCCGTGCGTCCCGGCTCTGCGAGGGGTGTCAGGGCGATGCGGAAAACCGTCTCGGGCATGCCCAGCCGGGCGAGGGTCGAGAGGATGTGTTTCTCGAATCCCGCAGCGGCCTTCTCGCGCGTCTTGTGCAGACGGTCGGCCAGCGTCGCGGTCTTTTCGGCTGCTTCCGAGAGGGCTGCTTCCGCCTGGGCGATCTCCTCGTCGCTGTGGACGATGGCTGCGAGTTGTGCAGCGCAGCGGTCGCGCAGGGCGATCAGCTCCGCTTCGTCCGCCGCGCGGTGTTTCTGTTGCAGGGCGATCAGCGTGTCGAGCCGCGCCGAGCACTTCGCCAGCCGCTCGGGGTCGGCATCGAGCCGTTCGCATGCGGCGGCGGCCGAACCGTTGATGTCCTTCAGTTCCTCCAGCACCGAGCGCAGCCGTCCGGCATATTCCCCGGCGGCGGGGTAGTGGCTGCGGATATGGTTGAGTTCGTTCTCCGAATTCTTGAGCTGCGCCAGCACCCCGGTCTCGTCGGCGTCGAGGGCGTTGCGCAGGGAGGTCAGCGCCTCGCCGATGCGGTCGGCGTTTTCGAGCACCGCCAGCTCCTCCTCCAGCTCTGCCTGCTCGCCGGGACGCAGGTTGGCCGAGGTGAGTTCCTCGGTCTGGAACCGGAGCCACTCTTCGTCGCGGCGGCCGTTGGCGGCCTCTTCGCGCAGGGCCGCGAGACGGCGGCGCAGCTCCGTAAGCCGGGCATACTGCGCGGCGTACTGCGTCAGCAGTTCCCCGTTCGCAGCCACGGTGTCGAGCGCCGAAGTCCTGAACTCCTCCGACGAGAGGATCAGGTTCTGGTGCTGCGAGTGGATGTCCAGCAGGCGTGCGCCCAGTTCGCGCAGTTGCGCCAGCTGCACGGGTACGTCGTTGACGAAGGCGCGGCTCTTGCCCGCAGGGGTGATCATGCGCGTCAGGGTCGTTTCGGGGGCGTAGTCGAGGTCGTTCTCGGCGAAAAACGCTTCCAGGCTGCTTCCCGCGAGGTCGAAGGTCCCCTCCACCGTGCAGTTGCGCGTTGCGTCCTTCATCGCCTGCCCGTCGTTCTTGGCTCCGAGCAGCAGGCCCAGCGCGCCGAGCAGAATGGATTTTCCGGCCCCGGTCTCACCCGTGATGATGTTCAGGTGGGGGTCCAGCTCCATTTCGAGCTTGTCGATGAGCGCGTAGTTTTCGACCGACAGACGGCGTAGCATACCAATTCGGAATTAAGAATTCAAAATTAAGAATTAAAAATGAAAAAACGAAAACCGGGTGCGATTGCGCGCTATTCGGCGAAAAACTCTTCGATACGTTCGGCGATGCGTTCGGCGACTTCGCGCTTCGACAGCAGGGGAAGCTCTTCGCGGCCCGTGCGGTCGATGAAGGTCACCTTGTTCGTGTCGCCGCGGAAGCCGGCTCCGGCGTCGCGCAGCGAGTTGAGGACGATGAAGTCGAAATTCTTCTTTTCGAGTTTGGCTTCGGCGTGCGCCTGTTCGTCGTGGGTTTCCAGGGCGAATCCCACCAGCAGGCGGCCGTCCTTGTGCGCTCCAAGCTCGGCGGCGATGTCGCGCGTGCGGCGCAGGGTGATGCACATGTCGCCGTCGCATTTCTTGATTTTGGTGTCCGAAACCCGGTCGGGGGTGTAGTCGGCCACGGCGGCGCACATCACGGCCCCGTCGGACCCTTCGAAAGCCCGGACCGCGGCGTCGTACATCTCGGCGGCCGAGAGCACGTCCACGCGCTCGACGCCCGCGGGCGTCGGCAGCTCCGTGCGGCCCGTGACAAGCGTCACGCAGGCCCCTCTGTCGGCCAGCTCCCCGGCAATGGCATAGCCCATCTTGCCCGAGGAGTGGTTCGAGATGAACCGCACGGGGTCGATGGCTTCGATCGTGGCTCCTGCCGTGACGATCAGCCGTTTACCTTGCAGGCTCTTTTTTTTTTCACGGAGAAGGCCGCCGACGAATGCGGCGATCGCATCGGGTTCGGCCATGCGGCCCTTGCCTTGAAGACCGCTGGCCAGTTCGCCTTCGCCCGGCTCGACGATGTGCACGCCGCGTCGGGCGAGTGTCCGGAGGTTCTGCTGCGTGGCCTCGTGGGCGTACATGTCCAGGTCCATGGCGGGAGCCACGGCGACCGGGCAGCGGGCCGAGAGGTAGGTGGTCAGCAGCAGGTTGTCGGCGATGCCGGAGGCCATTTTGGCCAGGGTGTTGGCCGTGGCGGGGGCGATCAGGTAGCAGTCGGCCCATTCGCCCAACGACACGTGGGAGTTCCACGCGCCGTTTTCGGGGTCGAAGAACTCCACCAGAATCGGGTTCTTCGAGAGCGTGGCCATCGTCAGGGGCGTGATGAACTGCTTCGCCAGCGGAGTCATCACCACGCGCACGTCGGCGCCGGCCGTCTTCAATAAACGACAAAGCACGGCAGCCTTGTAGGCCGCTATGCTACCCGTGATACCCAGCAGTATGTGGCGTCCCGCCAGCGGGGGACACGTGCCCGGGGATGCCATTGCGTGCGGATTTTAAATCTCCTTCATCACGCCGTCCTTGCCCTCCTTGTAGACCAGCTCGTGGTCGAGGAACTCCTCGGTGGCGATGATCACCGGTTTGGGCAGGCGTTCGTAGTAACGCGAAATCTCGATCTGCTCGCGGTTCTCGAAGGTCTCCTCCAACGTGTCGGTCGTCGTCGAGAACTCGGCGAGTTTGCGGTTGAGTTCGGTCTTCAACTCGGCCGATATCTGGTTGGCGCGGCGGGCGATGATATTGATGCTTTTGTAGACGTTGCCCGTCTCCCGGTCCAGATCCACCAGCTTGCGCGTGATGGTGTTGTTGGGAATGTTCTTCTTGATTTCCATCTTATATGTTGTTGTCTTTGTTATTGCGGTCGAGGTAGTCGCGTGCCTGCTGGGCCATGCGGTCGAGGCTCTTGATGTGCGTCGATTCGGGGAACTCCTCCTTGAACGAGAGGTAGGAGTCGAGCATCGACAGGTAGCGGTCGGTCTGCTTTTCGGAGATCGAGTTGCTGGCCAGGCGGTAGCCCGAATCGACGATCAGGTACATGATCTCTTCGCGGCGCTTGCTCTCGGGGTATTGTTTCAGCGCGTTCTTGAACGCCACGATCGCCGATTTGTATTTGCCCGTCTTATAATAGGTGTAGGCGTTCAGGTAAGCTTTCTCGTGGAGCCGTTCGGTCAGCTCGGTGTTGATCTTGCGGAAGTTCTCGACGCGGTCGCTCTGCGGATAGCGCGACATGAATTCGTTGATGGCGATCAGCGCGTGCCCGGTCATCGTCTGGTCGCGCGAGGGACCCGGCGAGAGGTAGTAGAAGCAGAGCGCGTACATGCCCTCGGCGTCTTCGATGAAGGCGCTGCGGCCGAATTTGCGGCGGAAGTCGTCCAGCAGGGTCGAAGCCGTGTCGAAATCGCGGTTCTTGTACTTGCAGCGGGCGTTGAAGAACGAGATGCTGTCTTCGCGCGACGAGCCCGTGTAGTAGTGCTGCACGCCTTCGAAAAGGGTCGAGGCGCGCTGCCATTTCTCCTTCTGGTAGTACTCCAGCGCCTTGCTGTAAATCAGTTCGGGCTGCCCGCTTTTCAGAAGGGCGTTCATCCCGGAGCATCCTCCGAGGATGATCGCAACCGCCACTCCGCAAAGGGCGTATAAAAAAGTCTGCTTCATTTATGAATCTTTTACGGCGCTTTATCGCGCAAAGTTACGCATAAATTAACGATTTGCAAAAAAAAAATATTGCTCGCGGAGGCTGCGAAGATGCCGTGCGGGGCGTTTTTTCCGGCGGCGCGTGAAAAAGCCCCTGCCGGGGCGGGGGCTTGAGGGCGGGGCGAAGGTGCCGGAACGATGTTTCGGGGTGTGGATAAATGCCCGATTTGCAGCTTGTTGCGGTGGGTCGCGCCGTGCCGGGACGTTTTCGGCGACGGTGTCAGAAGAAAAATCCCAGGGACCCGCCGTAGACGATGTCGTGGGGTACTTTGACGCGCCGGGCGATTCCTTCGGAGGTGAAATCGTGCCAGACGCGCGAACGCGGGTAGCCCGAGATGCGGAAGTCGATGAAGAATTTGCGGACGTTGAAGCCCAGTCCGCCCATGACGCCCACGTCGCCGTTGTTGAAGCGGACCTTGAGCAGCTGCGGGACGCTGCTCCGCTCGGATTCCGTGACGCGGAACAGCGCGCCGCCGAACAGGCGCAGCACGCCGAACTGGAAGCCCAGCTGGACGGGGATTTCGAACCGCTCGGTGCGCAGCGCGATGCGGCGGCTCCCGGAGTTCTCGGCCAGCACGTTGTAATTGACGAAGGCGTAGTTCAGTTCCGATTGCAGGTGGAGGTGTTTCGAAAGGTTGAGCCGCAGGACGAAGCCCACGTCGTAACCGGCCCGGACGGCGCCGGGCGTGAAGCGGGTGTCGCCGATGCGGGTCGGGACGAACGAGTAGTCGGCGAAGTTGACGCCGCCGCGTACGCCGACCATCAGGCGTTGGGCGGAGGCCGCGCCGGAGAAGACGAGCGCGGCGAGGAGGGTGAAGACCAGGTGTTTCATAAGACGTTGATGTTTAGGACGGGATCACATCAGGGGTGACACGAGCCGGAGCACGTCGCCCAGCGTCCGGCGCCACAGCGGCGGCCTCCATTCGGCGCGCGTGATGCGGCGGCACGAGGCGAGGTCGTCGTCGAAGGTCGCCGCCAGCTGCCGGACCGTCTCGCGGTCGCGGATGAAGGCCGTGACTTCGAGGTTGTCCGTCAGACTGCGGTAGTCCATGTTCGCGGTTCCGACCGACGCCAGCGTGTCGTCGACGATCACCAGTTTGGCGTGCAGGAATCCGTTGTCGTAGCGGTAGAGTTCGACTCCGGCGTCGAGCAGGTCCGCGACGTAGGAGTCGGACACGAGGTCCGAGAACGGCGAGTCGCTGCACGTCGGGATCATCACTTCGACCCGGATGCCGCCCCGCGCCGCAAGGCGCAGCGCGTCGAGGATCAGCGTCGGGGGCAGGAAGTAGGGTGAGCAGATGCGCACCCGCTGTCTGGCCCGGACGACGGCCGCTGCGAAAGCCTCGGCGATGGTCAGCCGCGAGGGGCCCTCTTCGGACCAGGCCAGCTGGATCGGCAGGCGCTGCCGGATGCCGGGCGGGGCGACGTAACGGCGCAGGTCGAGACATTCGTCCGTGACCCGCGCCCAGTCGGCGATGAAGAGCCGCTGCAAGTCCTTCACGGCGTCGCCCTCGATGCGGAGGTGCTCGTCGCGCCACTTGCCCATGTAATCTCCGTCGAGGTAGTATTTCGCAATATTTATGCCACCCAGAAAGGCGACACGGCCGTCCGTGACGACTATTTTGCGGTGGTTGCGGCGCGAGACGCGCGTGGTGAACCACGGGAAGCGCACCGGCTCGAAGGCGGCCGTGCGTACCCCGGCGTCGTGCATGCGGCGCAATGTCGTGCGGCTCAGCCGCCACGAGCCTACGGCGTCGTAGATGACGCGCACTTCGAGTCCGGCGCGGGCTTTGCGGATCAGGATTTCGGCGATGGTGCGCCCGATGCGGTCGTCGCGGATGATGTAGTACTCCATGTGGATCGAGCGGACGGCGTGTTGCAGGGCGGCGATCAGCGCCGTGAAGGCGTTGCTGCCGTTGTGCAGCAGGCTGACGCTGTTGCGGGGCGCGGGGCGGGTTCCGCAGCCGCGGGCGACGATCTGCTCCACGGCGTCGCCCCGGCAGTCGTAGGGTTCTGCCGCCGGGACCGCGCGGCGGTATCCGGCCAGCACGTAAAGCAGCGTGCCGGCGACGGGAAGCAGGAAGACCAGCGCCAGCCAGGCGGCCGCCGAGGCCGGTATCCGTTGGCGACGCGTGATGACGGCGGCCGCGCCGAGCGTCCACAGCAGATGAAGCGTAAGGGCGATGTACATACCCCGCACGGCGGGCACGATCCGTGCCACGGGGCGCGAAAAAAGATTTGGAAATATGGATTTTACTTCCTATCTTTGTCTATGCAATAGCAACGGGGTTCTGGCCTTTTCGGGTCAGGATTCTTATTTTTTACGTTTTATTCGGTTTTTGGAATTTCCGGCTTCCGGCGGGAGATTCCGGAGAGTTATTGGATTATGGCACAAGAGATTATTTATCTGACAGCGGAGGGCTACAAGATAATCAAGGACGAACTCGAGCACATGCGTTCCGTCGAGCGTCCGGCGATTTCGGCGGCGATCGCCGAAGCGCGCGACAAGGGCGACCTTTCGGAGAATGCGGAGTACGATGCCGCCCGTGAGGCACAGGGGCTGCTGGAGATGCGTATCGCCAAACTGGAGGATACGATGGCCAACGCCCGCGTGATCGACGAGTCGAAGATCGACAAGAGCAAAGTGCAGATTTTGAGCAAGGTGACGCTTCTGAACCACAACAATCAGAAGCAGATGACCTACACGATCGTCGCCGAGCACGAGGCGAATCTGCGCGAAGGCAAACTGGCGATCGGCACGCCTATCGCGAAGGCGCTGCTGGGCCGCAAGAAGGGCGACCGTGTGGACGTGGAGGTTCCGGCCGGCACGATCCATTTCGAGATCCTCGACATCAGCATTTGAACCGCCCGGCTTTTTCCGGGGGTGTCCGCTTCCCCCGGGGAGTGCCGGACAGGACATACACCCTCATTTGTAGGTATTTTTGCAGGGGCCGCTTGTCGCGGTCCCTTTTTTTCGTATCTTCGCCACCGTGAAGACAATGCACCTCCGCCTCAAACAATGCCTCGCGGCCTTTATGCTGGCCGTTCTGCTCGCAGCCCATGCGGGTCAGAAGGTGCATATCTATTTGGAGGACCATGCCCATTTCGCGGCTTTCAGCGGCGATCTGGTTCCCGACAACGGCGCTGCCGAACAGGTCGTCGAATTCTGTGTCGTCGACGATTTCTATTTCTTCCCCTACCTGGCCGAGACCCAGTCTCCGCATGAATTCTACGCCGAGGTGCTGGCCGTGCTGCAACCCGAAGCCACGCGCTGCAAATGTGCGGTCGAGGTCCGGCGTTTCTCCCTGCGGGCGCCTCCGGCGGCGTAATTGCGTTTCGTAATATCGGCATGTCCGGCTGCATCGCGACAACTGCGGCGACAGGCGAGGGCCGACGATTTATCGTTTGCCGAGCCGTCAAAGCGGAAGCGGCGCGTGTTTTTACGCCGTAAGTCCCTTCCGAGGAGGGGATTCAGGGGTGGACCGGATTTGTAAACGCGGCCGGAAGCCGCAATCGTCCGCATGCCGGAGCGGACTTACTTTCACCATTATTCAATACTTTCGTATGAAACGATATATTTTGTTGGCGCTGTCCGTGTGCCAGAGCCTTGTCGTGCTCGCGGCCGAAGCGCCGCGCAAAAGCACGGACGCGAATCTTTTCGGCCACGTCGTGGACCGGGATACCCATGAACACATCGCCTACGCCTCGGTGGCCGTCGTCGGCACGGCTTTCGGTACGACGACCGACGCCTCGGGCCACTATTTCCTGAAAAACCTCCCTGTCGGCGAACTGACGCTCGAAGTCCGTGCGCTGGGCTATGCCTCCGGTCGGATGACCGTCGCTCTCGAACGGGGCGAGACCCGGGAACTCAACTTCGAGGTGGCGCAGAGCGGCATTTCGATGGACGAAGTGGTCGTCTCGGCCAGCCGTTCGGAGACGCTGCGGCGCGAAGCTCCGGCGCTGGTGAGCGTGCTGGACGCCGGCCTGTTCGAACGGGCCAACGCCTCGTGCCTGGCCCAGGGCCTTTCGTTCCAGCCCGGGGTGCGCGTCGAGGACGACTGCCAGAACTGCGGCTTCACGCAGGTCCGCATCAACGGTCTCGACGGCCACTATTCGCAGATTCTGGTCGACTCGCATCCGGTTTTCTCCTCCCTGACGGGTGTCTACGGGCTGGAGCAGATTCCGGCCAATATGATCGAGCGGGTCGAGGTGCTGCGCGGCGGCGGGTCGGCGCTCTACGGCTCGTCGGCCATCGGCGGCACGATCAACATCATCACCCGTGAGCCGACGCGCAGTTCGGCCCAGCTGTCGCATACGCTGACCTCGCTCGGAGGCAGCAACTCCTACGACAACAACACGATGCTCAACGCTTCGATCGTCTCCGAGAGCGGCCGTGCGGGCATCAGCGTCTTCGGCCAGAGCCGCCACCGTTCGGGCTACGACCACGACGGCGACGGCTACACCGAACTGCCCAACCTGCGCAACCAGATGTTCGGCATGCGTTCCTACCTGCGCACGGGCGACCACTCGAAGCTGACGCTCGAATACCACGGCATCAACGAGTTCCGCCGCGGCGGAAACCGGCTCGACCTGCCGGCGCACGAAGCCAACATCACCGAGCAGACCGATCACAACATCAACGGCGCGTCGGTGGCCTTCGACCTCTTCTCGCGCGACGACCGCACGCGCCACCTGAGCGTCTACTCGGCCGTGCAGCAGACCACGCGCAAGAGTTACTACGGCGGCACAGGCGAAGGCGCGACCGACGAAGAGTTCGAAAACGCCCGCAAAGCCTACGGCCGCACCGACGGACTGACGGTCATCAGCGGCGCGCAGTTCCTGCAACGGTTCGAACGGCTGCTGTTTCTCCCCTCCGAACTGACGCTCGGCGTGGAGCACAGCTACGACCACATCGACGACGTGACGATCGGCTACGACATGCGCACGAATCAGAAGGTACACATCCTCAGCGGCGTGATCCAGAACGAGTGGAAGGCCCGCAAATGGAGTTTTCTGCTCGGCGGCCGGTTCGATCACCACAACATGGTCGACCACGTGATCTTCTCGCCGCGCATCAACCTGCGCTACAACCCCACCGAACAGATCAACCTGCGGCTGAACTACGCCGGCGGCTTCCGCGCACCGCAGACCTTCGACGAAGACCTGCACATCGCCCTCGTGGGCGGCGAACGCGTGGTCACGCAGCTCGCCCCCGACCTGCGCGAGGAGCGTTCGAACAGCCTCAGCGCCTCGATCGACCTCTATCGCTCCTTCGGCAGCGTGGAGACCAACCTGCTCGTCGAAGGCTTCTACACCGCACTCGACCATATCTTCGCCACGCGCTACCTGCCCGAACCCAACGAAAAGGGCGAAACGGTGCTCGAACGCTACAACGGCGGCGGAGCGACCGTGGCAGGCGTCAACGTCGAGGCGAAGGCGGCCTTCTCCCGCTGGTTCGACTTGCAGGCCGGCATCACATGGCAGCGCAGCCGCTACGAACACGCCCAGCATTGGAGCGACGACGCGCCCGACGAACGCCGCATGTTCCGTTCGCCCGACTGGTACGGCTACCTGACGGCCAACTTCGTCCCCGTGCGGCGGTTCGACATCTCGCTGTCGGGCACCTACACCGGAGAGATGCTCGTCCAGCACGCCGCAGGTTCGGGCACGCCGGTCGACGTGGCGGTCACCACACCCGATTTCT
>ERZ773130.1965-NODE-1965-length-17169-cov-25.430992_pt1 | contig 17169 bp, 10 predicted proteins | sample MGYA00511919_ERZ773130 | MGnify/ENA primary metagenome ERZ773130 (study PRJEB29015, sample SAMEA2737851) | human gut metagenome | biome: human gut; feature: human-associated habitat; material: faeces | place: China | collected 2012 ...
AACTTCTGATATACCAGGGGTAATTTTCGAACATTTTTTGGGGATGTGAAAAAACTCAATCGAGTTTTTTCACATCCCCTTTTATTTCATATATACCATATAATCAACAGGCTGTATACACTACAACCTGCCTTCATAACACTTTCTAAAATATTCAATACTGACTTGTTTTATCTGTATGCCTGTAATGTAGGTGTTGTGCGAATCTTAAGTGGTGTATCAACGCCTTCTGCTGTTGTTACTGTATACTTTATTACCTGTGGTGAACCTGCTTCTACTACAAGATCAACATTATAACCAACCTCAAGATTATCATACTCATCAGTTGTTATCTTAAGGCCATTATTAGTCTCAAAGTTAGCTATAGTACCACCTGCTGGTGCGAATAAATGAACAAATCCTCTTATTCCACCATCGAATCCACCAAGAATATAGCCACCTGCTCTTGTTATATTGCTTCTTTTAATTGTATTAGTTAATGTCACAGTAATATCATAGCTTCTTGTTCCATCTGCATTAATAACAGGCTCACTCATCTTAGTATCAATATTTAAGAACCAGCCTAATTTACAAGGCTCATATAAGCTAAAGAACACTCCTGCTTCTGGATTAGCCGGGTCATCATTAAGATTTCCTGAACAGCCTGCATCCTTAGCATACTGCTCTTCCTGCTCATCTACGAACCAGAGCATAATTGTGTTCTCTTCAACACCTTCATTAAACATATCTACATATTCATTAATTCTCTTAAAATCAAAGCCTGATACCAATACTGCCATTGCCTGCTTGGCTGTCTCTGCAAAAAGACCATCAACATATTCATTAGCTTCATTATAATCAACATTAGTGCCTCTGTCGCTAAGATATTTATAATAAAGCTCATACTGTAATACTGATACGGCATTATCACCATTAAGCTCTGTTCCATCAGGAAGTGTAATTGGTCCTGATATTCTAAGAACCTTCTGTATAATAGTCGGTGTAAGTGAGAGCACACCATCAACGCTCTCACCGTGCTTAGCTTCATAAGCCAAAGCCCATATATGAGCAGCTCTTTCAAAATCAGGGTTAAAACTTGCATCTCTTGAATAGATTAATGTATCATTAAATATCTTTAATTCTTTTCTTGTAACATTAGCTTCATCTGGTGGATATGTTGCCAATACATCATTAACAGGATTAAAATCTCCAATTGACATTACACCATCTTCAACCCTTATTGTTCCGATTGAACCTGGGAAACCACCTGCGGCTCTTATCTCTGCTGTGTTCTGTGCAGCAAGAAGATATACCTTATCACTTCCATCGCCGATAAATGCTTTCATTAATGGAATGTAATCTTCATAATCTGTGTACATACTCATAAGTGATGTTATCTTATCACTATAAGAAGATATCATTGTTCCCATACTTCCCGGAAGTTCAACCTTGTTCATCTTAGCAGTCATATTATTAACCACTGGCTGTATCTGCTCTAAAAGATCAAGATAGGCATTAATTGTTGTTACACTAAAACCATCACCTACTTTAAGACCTGACATAGGGTATTCTGATATTGTTGCTACTGCCGGCTTTATAATATCATCTGATGCATCTTCAACAAGTCCTATAAGTGTATCTACTGACTTAACATACTTTCCTGCAACCGGAATGTGGCTTGCCATCTTCCACAATGGGCTTGATAATGTCTTGCTTATCTTATAAGTTGTATTGTCAAGCTTTAATACTGCTGTATTAGCTGCCTCAGCATCCTGGGCTTTTACAGCTCCAAGCATATCATTCATCTCTGTCTTTAATTCATTAGCATTCTTTAACATTCCCTTGGCATCAGATAAGCCTTTAACACCCATAATTCCTATAATAACAACAACCGCAGCTACTATTGAAACAATTGTTATAGTACGTTTCTTTTTCTGCTGTTTTGTTAATCTCTTCTTACCACTGTGGCTGTGATGTTCCCCACTGCTATGGTGGCTGTGGTGTCCTTCACTACTATTGCTGCTGTGATGTTCTGAATTATTGTTACTGCCCTCTCTTACATTGTGACGGCTGTTATTGTTAGCTGTATTACTGCCAGTATGCTGGACATTGCTTCTTCTATGACCACTGTTCTGGCTGCTTTTATTATCCACAGTGTTCTCACTGTTTAAGTTCTCATTGTTATCTTTATAATCATTATTGTTCATTACTATCCATCCATTTCCTATTATAAAAAAGAATGTGCTAAGCACATTCTCGCGACGAGTGCTGTCGCTTGCGACAAACTACAGCTTCACGCGAGTGCGCATAACTGGCACATAGTGCCTTTTATTTAATAGGAAATTATATTGGAATTTCCTATTAAATAAAAAAATATGAGCAGTACTATAAGCCGGGTTATGTCCAGCCAGGCTTTGACCTGACTACTGATGATCATCTATCTAGACCTGCTGTTACCAGCAGGCTCAAGCAACCTACCTAAAAGCACGACGGGCAGCCGTATCGCTTTATATTTGGTCTTGCTTCGAATGGGGTTTACATAGCCAGTATTGTTACCAATACCACGGTAGTCTCTTACACTGCCTTTCCACCCTTACCAATAAGCTCAACACTAAGTGTTAAGCACTGGCGGTATATTTCTGTTGCACTAGCCTTGGAGTCACCTCCACCGGACGTTATCCGGCATCCTGCCCTGCGAAGCCCGGACTTTCCTCACCTGCGGTCTTTCGACACTTGCAGCCGCGATCATCTGTACTACTCACATTTATTAGTATTATTAAGTTAATTGTAACTTTGTAAACATCTAATGCCTACTTAATGAACATAGCATCCCCAAAACTAAAGAATCTGTAACGTTCTTTTACTGCAACTTCATAAGCATTAAGAACATTTTCTCTTCCTGCAAGTGCTGACACAAGCATTACAAGAGTTGATTCTGGGAGATGGAAATTAGTTATAAGACAATCTATTGCCTTAAACTTATAACCTGGATATATAAATATTTCTGTCCAGCCACTCTTAACTGGTATATGTCCATTTTCATCAGCTACTGATTCAAGAGTTCTTGTGCTTGTAGTTCCTACAGCAATAACTCTTCCACCATTAGCCTTGGTATTATTAATTATATCTGCTGCTTCTTTATCAACCTGATAGAATTCTGAGTGCATATGATGATCAAGTATATTCTCAACCTTAACTGGTCTGAATGTTCCAAGACCTACGTGAAGAGTAACTCTTGCAATCTTCACTCCCATATCTTCTATCTGTTTAAGCAGCTCTTTTGTAAAATGTAGTCCTGCCGTAGGTGCTGCTGCTGAACCCTCGTGCTTGGCATATACTGTCTGATAGCGGTTTTTATCTTCAAGCTTATGTGTGATATATGGTGGAAGCGGCATCTGTCCTAGTTCATCAAGAATTTCCTCAAATATGCCATCATAACTAAACTGTATAAGTCTGTTACCTTCCTCAACTATATCAATAATCTCACCTGTAAGCTTTCCGCCACCAAATACTATCCTTGCACCAACCTTGCATTTCTTTCCTGGCTTAACAAGGACTTCCCACGTATCCTGTCTGTCTTCAAGTCTTTTTAACAAAAGCACTTCAATGGCAGCACCTGTTCCTTCTTTCTCACCGATAAGTCTTGCAGGTATAACCTTAGTATCATTAATTACAAGGCAGTCACCCGGCTTAAGATATTCTGTTATATTCCTAAATATCTTGTGTTCTATAGCTCCTGTGTTCTTATCAAGAACCATCAATCTGGAGCTTGAACGGTCTGACAGAGGGTCTTGTGCTATAAGTTCCTCTGGCAGATCATAATAAAAATCATGTAAATCCATAATAATCCTCTATTCAGATTGTGCACACTATATTCACTACATACGAAGTTCGATTCCATTATCACTTAAGTCTTTATATATCTTCTCCATTACTGGTGTGATATCCTTATCCTCAAGTGTTCTGTCCTTAGCTCTAAAAGATATTGAATATGCTACTGACTTGTAGCCCTCTTTAATCTGGGCACCTTCATATATATCAAATAACTTGTAACTCTCAAGTATGCTTCCGCCGCGTTTCTCGATTATCTTCTCAATCTTTCCTACAAGAACTGACTTAGGCATAACCATACTGATATCCCTTGTAACTGCTGGGAACTTGGCAATACCCTCAAACTTTCTGTCAAAGCTTGCCATCTTAGTTACAATTGAAAGGTCAATAACAACAATATATGTTCTGTCGCCTAATGAATAAGTATCTGCTACATCTGGATGTAATTCACCCATATAGCCAATCTTTGTTCCATCATAGATAATCTCTGCCTGACGTCCTGGGTGAAGGAATGTAATTCCTGCCTCTGGATTGTATTCCGGCTTAACTCTCATTCCAATTCTTTCAAGGAATTCTTCAACTACACCCTTCATCTGGAAGAAATCAACATCTCCAAATGCTCCAAGCGTGAACATAACTCTCTCATCTGGAAGCTCGTTAACATCATCTGCTGCAAGATATACCTTTGCAAGCTCATATAACTTAACATTCTTATTACGTCTGTTATAGTTAGTTGATAATGATGTAAGCATACCATTAACAGGAAGTGTTCTCATTATTGAGAAATCTTCTCCTAATGGATTAGAGATAACCACTGTCTTTCTGTATTCTGAGTCGGCCGCAAGCTTAAGCTTATCAAATACCTTAGGGCTTTCAAATGAATATGTCATAGCCTGTGAGAATCCACAGAACTGTGCAACCTCACCTGCTACATCTTCAATACTTCTCTCAAATGGTATCTTACCCATTGTTGTAGAACCCTTTGGAAGTGTTGTAGGAATATTATCATATCCGAAGAATCTTGCTACTTCCTCTGCAATATCTGCATCTCTGTTAAGATCCTGTCTAAATGTAGGAATAATAAGCTCATTAGAAGCTTCATCATATTCTACTTCAAGTCTCTTGAAATATGAAAGCATATCTTCCTTTGATACATTTGTTCCAAGAAGTGCATTATACTTATCTGGTTCAAATGATATTCTCTTCTTAGATACCGGCTCATCATATATATCAACAACACCGCCAACTACTTCACCTGCACCTAACTGTTCTATAAGGTCACAGGCCCTGTTCATAGCTTCAAGTGCAAGCTCTGGATCTAAGCCCTTCTCAAACTTACCAGAAGCATCTGTTCTTAAACCAATCTTCTTAGTTGACTTTCTTATATTAGTTCCATCAAATGTTGCAGCTTCAAAAAGCATTGTCTTAACATCATCTGTTATCATTGAGTTCTCACCACCCATAATACCAGCAAGACCAATAGCCTTTTCTCCATCACATATAAGAAGTGCTTCTGAATCAAGTGTTCTTTCCTGTCCATCAAGTGTAACGAACTTCTCATTCTCAGCAGCAGTTCTTACAATAATCTTCTTACCAGCGATTGTATCATAATCATAAGCGTGCATTGGCTGACCATATTCTGTCATAACATAGTTAGTAATATCTACTATGTTATTAATAGGTCTGATGCCTGCTGTCATAAGTCTGTGCTGCATCCACTTTGGTGATGGAGCAAGCTTTATATTCTTAACAACTCTTGCTGTATATCTCTTGCAAAGCTGCTTAGCTGCTACTTCAATCTTAATATAGTCATTAACATTTTCGCTATTGCCTGTAGCATTAACAACTGGAGGATTGAATGGCTTTCTGAATGTAGCTGCTGCCTCTCTTGCGATACCAAGGATACTATAGCAGTCTACACGGTTGTTAGTAATCTCATATTCAAATACTGTATCATCAAGTCCAAGATATTCTACAGCACTCTCTCCTACTTTGGCATCATCACCAAATATATAAATACCATTTTCTGCTGTATCTGGATAGAATTCTCTTGATGAACCAAGTTCTTCAATTGAACACATCATTCCATAAGACTCAACGCCTCTTAACTTGCCTTTTTTAATCTTAATTCCATCTTCTGGAAGTGGACTTCCATCGTGTCCGCCAGCCACACGTCCGCCGTCAAGAACAACTGGAACTTTCTGTCCACTTGTTCCTGGTTCAATATTAGGAGCACCTGTAACTATCTGAACAGTTTCATTTCCTACATTCACCTGACATACTACAAGCTTGTCTGCATCTGGATGTCTTTCTACTGAAACAATCTGTCCTACAACAATTTTATCCAGATTTTTATCAAGCTCATTAAAACATTCTACCTTAGTACCTGAAAGAGTCATAGCATCTCTGAATTCCTGATTTGTACACTCTAAACCTGGAACAAGGTCCTTTATCCATTTAATAGATGTATCCATACTTATCCTCCACTTATTATTAATTAGAACTGCTTTAAGAATCTTGTATCATTCTCGTATAACAATCTCATATCATCGATTTCGTATTTAAGAAGGGCAACTCTTTCAAGACCTACGCCAAACGCAAAACCTGTATATTTATCTTTATCAATTCCGCACATTTCAAATACATGTGGGTGAACCATTCCGCAGCCAAGTATTTCAATCCAGCCCTCACCCTTACAAAAACGGCATCCCTTGCCGCCACATTTAAAGCAGCTTACATCCATCTCGGCACTAGGCTCTGTGAATGGGAAATGATGTGGTCTGAACTTAACCTTAGTATCTTCACCGAATAACTCCTTAGCGAATTCTGCAAGTGTTCCCTTAAGGTCAGCAAATGTTATGTTCTCATCAATTACAAGACCTTCAACCTGATGGAAGCAAGGTGAATGGGTTGCATCAACTTCATCTGCTCTGTATACACGTCCAGGTGAAATCATTCTTATTGGAAGTCTGCCTTTTTCCATAACTCTTGCCTGAACAGGTGATGTCTGTGTTCTAAGAACAACTTTATCATTGATATAGAATGTATCCTGTTCATCTTTTGCTGGATGGTTAGCTGGAATATTAAGTGCCTCAAAGTTGTAATAATCATATTCTACCTCTGGACCTTCTACAACTTCGTATCCCATTCCTATAAATATCTTTTCTATTTCTTCACGCGCAAGCATATTAGGATGTTTATGTCCAAGTTCAGCTTTCTTGGCTGGAAGTGTTACATCAATTACCTCTGCCTTCATCTGAAGCTCTCTCTTCTTGGCAGCAAGCTCTTTCCTGGCAGCCTCTAATACTTCTTCAATTGCCTGTCTTGTTTCGTTGACAATCTGTCCAACCTTAGGTCTGTCCTCAGGAGCTACCTCCTTCATACCCTTTAAAACTTCAGTAAGCTCGCCTTTTTTACCAAGAAAAGCAACTCTGATATCATTTAACTTATCAAGAGAATCTGTTGCCTTTATCTGTGACAACGCATTTTCTTTGATTGCATCAAGTCTTTCTTTCATCTTATCCTCCTTCTTGCGCTATTTACACATTGTTAATCATTTCGCAAAAAACCACTCTCAATTGTAACACAATGCTCATATTTCGCAAGTATTATTTTAATTATTCTTATGTCTTTTCTCATAAATCTCAAGAACCTGCATAGCTTCCTTGGCATGCACCTTATTCTTTTTAGTCACATTTTTAATATTATTTCTTGCATCTTCTATTCTTGATTCATTATATTCTATCTGTTCTCTTAACTTCTGGCGTCTTATGGAAAGATTATGTCTTACCTCTACCATTTCTTTAGGATTAAGTATCGCCTTAACTTGTCCTATCCATATATGTGTATCAATTACACCAAGCTGTCTTAATATATCTGTAAGCTCCGCTTCTGCCTCATTAAGATTACTTGTTATCTCAAGTATTTTACGCTGTTCATCTTTCATCTCAACATATGCCTGAAACTTCTGCTCAAGCTCAAATGCACTCTTTACCGCATATTTGCTATATTCATATTCAAGCACATTTACAGCATTTACATACTTTATCTTGTACTTATTAAGAAGTGCTGTTGCTTTATTAAGCTTTACCTCTGTCACATACACTTTTCGTTCTGTTGATTTAAGATAAGCAAACAGACCAAGCGAAAGCGTAAGTGCAAGTATTACAACTGTTATGAACATTCCAATGTGTTCATCATCTGGTGAAGCCGCTGATATAAGAAGAAATATAACAAACACCCCTACAAGAAGTGCCAGCATAAGTACTGAATACTTCTTAATTCTAAGCTGTTTTTTCACAAGGTCATTTGCCTCTATACGATACATTGACCTCTCACCCTTAATCATTCTTACATTCTTTAATACTGTATTGTAATCCTCTTCATCGTGCCTCAGCTTTACAAGTGCCTCTGGAAAATCTTCCTCATAAGATTCCATCATACGGTACACTTTGTTGGAAAGCTTGTTCTCCGGTGATTTAAAAATACGCCTGTCAACCGACAGATTATCAACACGGTCTGCCGCATACATAAGCTTAAGCTTTATATTTTCCGGTGCATTCTCTATTCTTTGTATATCCTCATAATAATCAGTTACACTGTCATATTCTACCTTGGCATTCTCTATATATCTTGAAGCTTCCTCCATAATATCACACTGGCTTTTAACAAAGCTCCCAACCTCTGAGCCTGTAAATCCTGCCGTGTCAACCTCTTCAAGATTATCCTGCGTATTATTGACCGCTCCGCCAAGATTAACCTTATCAACTGTTCTTATAAGCGTCTGTGCCTGTATACTGTTAAGCAGGTGGTCATATTTTTCTTCTTCCTTTAACGCATCTGCCTGCTGTTTCTTAGTCTTTTCTGTCAGCCCTCTGGATTCATCAGCAGATGCATCACTGCCAGCCGTCTTATATAATTCTTCTTCCAGATCATCATTATGATTACTGCCAGTATACGAACCCACCTGATAGCTGTGTATCATATCATTAATAGAACGATTATTTCTAAATCCATTCTCATCTTCATACACAAGCTCCTCAAGGTCTTTTAAATCCTCATCACTGTCATAATTATTTTTTAAGAATTTGAATAATCCCACTTGTCTTATCACCTCGCAGTATATTTATAATAATCCTGTTTCCAATTGGTAAGAATATCATCTAATACTTTATGATACCCTGCCACATCTCCTGCATTTTTATACTTCTCTGTGTCATTAAGCTTTCTAATCTCGTCCTGATAAGCAGCATTATCCATAAGCTGTTCTATCTTTCTTCTTATGATATACTCCTCCTCTGGCACATCTTCATTAATAACACCTCCGTCTTTATCCATAAACCACTTTGCCGCAAGGTAACACTTGTATGAATTCTTATGCTGTCCTATCTCATATGCTTTCATAAAGCTGTATGAAGCCTCATTATATAAGAACATTCTTGCAAGTGCAACACCCATATTATGGTACACACCTGCTAAGAACGCTGCCGGGGCAGCATTGCTGTATTCATCTATAATCTGCTTATAACAGTCAACCGCCTTATAGAAGCACTCATTAGAAAGAAAACTGTCCCCTCTTAATCCAAGTCTTTCATAAGCATTCTGATTATCAAGCGTATTCAGTATTTCGCTTATCTTTTCAATCTGTTCCAAAGAATAATAATCAACTGATTTAAGTATTGTGACAAGCATACTTGCCAACAGCTCATTATTACTTTTCATTATGGTTAATCTCTGGGCAAGTGCTGTATTTCCCACTTCATCCCTAAGAAATGTTATAAGCTCATCATTGATAAAATCATTAGTAAGTATATATATATTATTGTAAATATAATAACACAGTTCTTCTTCTGTATACAATCTGATACCTGACTGCATTATATATAAAGGATTGTCTGCAACCTTCCCCCTGCACAAAATCATTGCACTCATACATCTGCCTCACTTAAATCCAGTTCTTCAACTATAACACTATCCGATGCCTGATATATCTCACCAAAACCAAGGTCTTTTACTGTAACAATACATTTATCCTGTGAAGATGCCTTTACATTCATTGATATTCTTGTTGTCTTTCCTTCCCTGTAAGGAATAGAGCTTATATCAACCTGCTTTTCTATATATTTTCCGTCCGGCCATATAATCTGGAAATTTATAACCGACACATCTTCAATAATAAAATCAATTGTTCTTTCTGCCATATACCAGTTAGTTCCCATTTTGACAATTCTAAACTTCATAGGACGTCCGTGTTCTGATATATCCGTTTCAATATCAGCTTTTATCCTGCCATCTGTAAGAAGGCACACATTACCAAATACCTGTGGAGATATATACTCCAACGCTGCAAAGCACGCACCTCTTACATATAAATTCTGCCCAACAAATGCTTTTCTTCCTGCAACTAATACTTTGGTGAATTCATCTGGAAGCCTGTCCACATCAAATCCCATACCTGTAAGATATACACTTGAAGCCCTGTGCTTCTTAAAATATTCTGTCATATACAAGGTAACGGAATGTGAAGCCTTTTCTATTGTACTTCCTTCAGGCTGGCTTAATGTATGCTCCTGTAATATGTACTGCATATCACCAATCTTATTGCAGTACAATCTGTATACATCAATTCCCGAAGCATTGTAATCCATAAGCACTGTACCATTCTGATAAAGTTCCTTCTTCTGGCTGTACGCATAATATGCAAAGCTTTCTATTCTGCTTATTATCTGGTACTGCTCATTTGCAACACCTGCATTGTACAGCTCCTCCTTTACAATCTCCAGTGTATCTTTGGTAAAATCAGGAACAACAACACATATAGAAGCTACACTGCTGGCATTTTTCTTATTAATAACAGCTTTTATATTCTCTGATAAAGTTTTGTCTTTTTCGGTATCTGCTGCCACTGGTACTTTTAACTCACTGTCATACACACACATCTGTATATTATCCTCAAGCAGCTCCACTCCTATTATCAAATCTGTATCGTTCATAACTATCTCCATTCTTAGCAGGAATTTAGTCTTACTGCCTCATATTCTCTGGTACAAACAACTGCTTTGTCACATAATCTTCTACTGCATAGCTTTCCATAAGCTTCTTTAATGTAACCATATCCCTTAGCTCCTCGCTTACAAGACATTCATTAATTGCATCAAATCTGCCCTTATTATCTCCATCATTAAGGTTATCGTACAATATGTTATATTCCTTCGTATTAGTGTCTGTTCCAATTGTATAATTATATATAACCTTGTCGTTATAGAACAATGAAAGTCTGTATGTAAATACTCCGCAGTTATCACATTTCATAACTGCACTTGCATATTCTTTAGCATCATTGACTTTATAATTAATGACAACTTTATTATCAGGATTGCCATAATACTCAATCACTGTAACACCACATGCATTATACGGTATATTAAGAACACCATTAAAACGTTTATAATAATCATAGATTATCTCTTTTGCACATAATTCATCAAGAATCTTCTGTGCTGTGTCTTTAATATCTGGTTTATTCAATTCTTTTATATTCTCTGATACTTTTTTAAGCCACGCAGCAAGGCATATTACAGGAATACCAATCTTATCTTTGTAACATTCTTTTACAACCGTAAATGTTATGTCACTTACATTTTTTCCTTTAATAAAATATAAAAATGAATTATAAGCTATATATGCTTTGGCTATCAGCTGTGATGCACCTTTATTATAATAATCTGTAAATACCTGTGTAAGCCTATCATAATAATCTTTATCCTGAGTAAACATATACTGTGAGATAACCCTCTCAGAAAGATTTTTAATATTTACGCCAAAATCAGATGCACTCTTCCATAACCTGTACATATCCTTGTCTGAACCATTATAATTATCAACCATATATTCAAGTACCAGCTCATTATACAGATGATTCCTGAACACATATTCACACAATATATCTTTATAGCTTTCCTTATTAACCGAAGCAGTAAGCTCGTGTACTATGAACTTAAACATCTTGCCTGCTGGAACTATTGTATAGCCGTAGCGTTCCATAAGTTCCCTTGCCTCATAATACATTCCGTACTCCAAAAGTATTTCAATAAGCCCCTGTGCCGTATTGATATCAAGACCATCTTTAATAAGGTCACTGTACTCATCATTAAAGGTTTCACCTTCATAATATTCTTTATAATATTCAATAAGCCACGAATTAATAAGTTGTCGGTATTCGTATGTAACTCCTTTAACCATCGCCGCTTTCTTATATATAGATGGTGTATCCGCATTATATATATGCTTCTTTCTGCAATAATCTGCTCTGAATAAAGCTATATATGGCTCTTCAATGTCATATTCATCTAACAATGTTATATCCAGTGGTTCTTCTAATATCTTTTCTATCTCATAATTGACAGTGTTTCTTCTTATAACTCCGTCCGTACAGATAAATGCCATAGAACAGTTAGAGATATAAAGCGGAATATATATATCATTGCCTGTCATCTCATATATTGCAGGCTCTTTCATATAGCCGCATTTTACTATAACAGCTTTTACTTTACTGCAATCAGCAGTTACACGATACATAAATCTTAACTTAACCGCATATTCTGCTGTTTCATTATTGATAAGCTGTGGCTTTAAAAATTGTCTGTAAAGATACATAAGGTCATTATTGATACAGCCGGCCTTTAACTGCTCATAAAGATACAGTTCTATCATCTGCTCGTACGAATCATATATATCCTTATAGAATGCTTTATTATAGACAACATTGGCATATAAGAAGGACTTCCATTCATAATTAATACCTGAATCATATGTAAAATACAAAAGGACAATTCTTGGAATTCTCACCTTTATATCTTTCTTTATGCTTGCCATATAGAACTCATATAATCTTGTTATTCTTATGCCTCTAAGAACCGCTTTCTCATAAAATGGAAATGCTTCCTCACCAGCTATTCCTTCCCTTACCATATGTGATATTAATACTTCTAATATGTCATCTTCTTCATATATTGTATAAAGTTTTTTTAATATCTCTATATTATCTTTATTAGTAATTCTTTCATTGGCAATTACAGCCGCTGCCTGCTTTGCAAGCTTTTCTGTAATCATATTGTACTTTATACCAAATGCTATCACCTGAATCTCAAATCTGTTAAACAGCCTTAACAGCTCTGGCTGTGCATTATATATATTAAGTGCCTCTAAATACATAACCGGGCTTATACAGCCATCATTAAAGCAATCCTTTATTCTTATAAGCTTAATGCTCTTGTTATTCTCAGACTGTCCGTCTATATAGAATAATATCCACAAAAGCACCCAGCTGTCATATCCGTGTTCATAACACTCTGTGACTATCTGGGCTACATCTGATGTATATCCTGCATCTTTTCTTTCAAGCGTGCTTACATAAAGGTAAAGACTGTATAACTCAATATGATTATCAACATCGCTTAATACCCTGTCCTTAATGTTCTCAAGAATTCTGCTTCCATTGTAATCATCACCTGATATAAAATTAACACCAGCCTGCAATACGTCAAATATTATGTCCGATTTCTTCAATCCACGAACTCTGTCAAGAATTTTATTAGTGTTAATAACCCATTCCTGCTTGGTTATGCGTTTCATTCTGAACTGGAGATATTCTGCTGTAAGCCTGCTCTTTGCAGTTCTTATCTCTCTGTGTTCATCAAAGCCGCTGTCATTAACAATCTCTTTTCCATTTATTGTAATCTCTATTACTTCCTGATGACTGTAAGAGCTTATTATAATATACGCATAGTTATTGCCTGCATGAAGAAGCTTATCATCTATTATATAATCCAGCTCATATACATCACCTATGAAATCATCAGAAGTTATTATTCCTCTTTTCATCTTAATAAATGGTGCTTCACACTGTACGTCAAGCTTTATATAGCCCCAGCCGTTCTTTTCTATAATTATGCTGTCCTTTTCGTTAGCACCATCTATATTATAATCTCTTATATTATTATCAACACTGAAAGTAAGAGCAGACTTTTTCTTAATTGCTATCAAGAACTCCTCCATTGACTCATATACATTTTCTCTGTCATACAGGACATCGTAAAGATTATTTAATACATCATCACCCTGTAAGAATATTTTTTTGAATTTATCGGATCTGTATAAGCTTACTGCTTCTTCTTTATTAACCTGCACAAGATTAGTAAAATGGAACAGGTTATCCGCTTTTCCAAGGCTTGTATCTACTGTTTCTTTAACTGCTGTAAAGCTGTATAATACCTCTTTCTCTCCAGCATTAGTAACAAGCGTGAACTCTCCTTCTATGCTGTCCCCCTCTGAAAGTCCCCTTGCATCTATAACGTATTTAATATAACTGTCTTTTCCCGCAAATGACGGTGTAAGCACTGTCACCTTGGCATTATCAGAGTATACTACCCCCTTAATTACATCTTGCGCCTGTATATGAAATTCTGCATTATGTATTGTGTCACAGATAACATCTTCTATAATAACATCATCAGGTTGTATTATATCTGGAATGTCATATCTGAACTTTCCTCTTGAAAGTCTGTTAATATACTCTCTCATCAGTTCTACGTCTCCGAATTAATCTTTTTTAAATGTGTCTTTATCTGCTTCTCATAGCCATTATCTGTTGGTTCATAGAACTTTACGTCCTCAAGTCCATCAGGTAAATACTGTTGCTTGACATAGTGGTTAGGATAATCGTGTGCATATTTATAACCTATGCCGTGTCCTAACTTTGAAGCACTCTTATAATGTGCATCCTGCAAATGTGCCGGCACAGGTGCTGTCTTGGTTGTCTTAACAAGTTCCATAGCCTTGTCAACTGCCATATAACAAGAGTTGCTCTTAGGTGCACAGGCAACATATAACGCCGCCTGTGAAAGAATTATCCTTGCCTCCGGCATACCTATCCTCTCAACTGCAAGTGCTGCATTCGTAGCAACAACTAATGCGTAAGGGTCTGCATTGCCTACATCTTCACTTGCACATATCATTATTCTTCTTGCAATAAACTTTATATCTTCACCTGCATATAACATCTTTGCCAGATAATAACTTACTGCATCAGGGTCAGACCCCCTCATACTTTTAATAAACGCTGATATGGTATCATAATGATTATCACCCGTCTTATCATATCGGACAGCCCTTTTTTGTATACACTGTTCTGCTGTCTTTAAATCTATATGTATAAGTCCGTCATCTGACCTGTCAGTTGTAAGTATTCCAAGTTCTATCGCATTAAGTGCACTTCTTGCATCGCCATTTGCTATATCAGCAAGAAACTCCAAAGCCTCATCATCTATGTCAGCCTTGTAGCTTCCCATACCTCTTTCTTTATCGTATACAGCTCTCTTTAGTATCTCTTTGATATCTTCCTTTGACAATGGCTTTAACTCAAATATTATAGACCTTGAAATCAAGGCTCCATTAACCTCAAAATATGGATTTTCTGTTGTTGCACCAACAAGCACAATAGTTCCGTCTTCCACGAATGGCAGAAGATAATCCTGCTGCCCCTTATTAAACCTATGTATCTCATCTACAAAAAGTATTGTCTTCTTACCATACATTCCAAGATTATTTTTCGCCCTCTCTACAACATCTTCCATCTCTTTCTTGCCTGCTACTGTAGCATTAATCTGACAGAAATCCGCACTTGTCGTATTGGCAATAACCTTGGCTAATGTAGTCTTTCCAGTTCCAGGAGGTCCATAAAATATAATAGAGCTTAATTTATCCGCCTTTATAGCCCTGTATAAAAGCTTATCCTTACCAACAATATGCTGTTGTCCTACAACTTCTTCCAAAGTTCTTGGTCTTAATCTCATCGCAAGAGGAGAATCATTCTCCTGATTAGTCTTTCGCATATAATCAAATAAATCCATAATTGTGTCCTTGTGATTCCCTTAATGAATATTATTTAATAATATAGCATATTATACGGCAAATGGCACTACTTTAATTAAAGTAAGCTTTTAAATATTTTCTTAACCGTGTCCATAAAGCCTGCTGTATCAACATTTTCGCAGCTTATTATCTTAACACTTCCAATATAAGCCTCATTGTAATAATATTTAATAACGCCTACCTCATCACCCTCTTTTAATGGAGCTTTAATATTATCATTAATTATGCACTCCCGTCTTATATCATCATTGTTATATTTATTAATGAACATATATGAATAGTCTTTTTCCTTTGTTATCTTAATCTTATCCTGCCTGCCCGATGAGATTTTAATGCTCTCTGTATCAAGCGGTTCTTCATCTTTATATATACTGCACACACTAAAACCATAATTAAGAAGCGTTATCGCATCACTGAATCGTATCTTGCTTGTCGGTGCCGCCATAACAACTGCTATAAGATCTATTCCGTCTTTATTGGCTGTTCCTGAAAGGCAGCAGCCTGCCTTGCTCGTTGAACCTGTCTTTAAGCCTGTGGCATAGGCATACTGTTTCATAAGCTTATTAGTATTGGTAAGCACGAAATCCTTCTCGCCTTTTCTTGTAACGTGTGTTATGCTCTCCATCCATATACTGCTGAATTCTTTTATCTGTGGGTGGTTATTAATAAGCTCCCGGCTCATAACCGCTACATCTCTCGCACTTGATGTATGTCCGTCTACATCAAGTCCACAGCAGTTAATAAAATGTGTGTTGCTCATTCCTAGTTCACGGGCTTTCTCATTCATTTTATCAACAAATACATTCTCTGCCCCGCTTATGTGTTCTGCCATTGCAACACAGGCATCATTAGCACTTGCCACCGCTATACACTTAATCATAGTCCTGACACTCTGTATCTCTCCCGGCTCAAGGAACACCTGGCTTCCGCCCATTGAAGCCGCATATTCCGACACAGTTACCGGGTCTTCCATATTAATGCTTCCGTCCTCTATTGCCTCAAATATAAGTATAAGCGTCATTATCTTTGTTATGCTTGCAGGTGCAAGAACTGTATCGGCATCCTTTTCATATATTACCTGTCCTGTCGCCGCCTCCATAAGTATCGCAGAAGGTGTATCTATGTCTGGTCCTGATACTTCCTCTGCACAGCAAAAAACAGGTACAATAACAGCCGTAGTAATTAACATAATTATGGCTGTTATTATACCTGTAATTCTTTTTATATGTCCTGTTCTGTCCTTATGTCCTGCTTTATCTGAATATTCTGCTAACACTTTCATATATCCGGACATAATAATAACCTCTTATAACATTTGTTATTATATATGTCCTTATATACCCTATTATACCTTAAAGTCTTAGAATAATGCTGTAATATCTGTTCCATTAATATACAATTGTTTTAATGTGTTCCAATCCACAGCCT
>ERZ773130.1974-NODE-1974-length-17130-cov-30.650717_pt1 | contig 17130 bp, 11 predicted proteins | sample MGYA00511919_ERZ773130 | MGnify/ENA primary metagenome ERZ773130 (study PRJEB29015, sample SAMEA2737851) | human gut metagenome | biome: human gut; feature: human-associated habitat; material: faeces | place: China | collected 2012 ...
TACCCGTAAGTATCATTCCAACAATTATCTATGCGACTTCATGTCGCACCCACGGCGTGTCCAGATGGTGGATGGCCACCGCCCTGCGCTGGGCGTTCACGCCCGTGCCGAGCATCGAGGTCGAGCCGAACAATACGCGCACATATCCCTCGTTCATCGCTTCGATCACCGCTTTCCTTGACTTCTCGCTCTTGCATTCCTGTATGAAGCGTATCTCGTGTGCCGGTATGCCGTGGTCTTCCACCAGCTTGCGCTTTATCTCGGTATATACGCTCCACCCGCCCGGCTGGTACGTCCCCAGATCCGAAAACACGAACTGCGTTCCTTTCTGTGCATCATACCTGCGGTAGTATTCCGCTATCATCCTTGCGCAGTGGCTCGCCTTGTTGTCCGGGTGGTCTTCATATTCCGGGTCTATCATACGCATGTCCAGTGCCATCTTCCTTGCGTAGTCCGTGGCAATGAGCATCTTCGCCTTTTCCTCCGTTTCCGACAGCTTTCCGCGTCCCAGCAGCGTGGCGTCACCCGTCTTGGCAAATTCCATCAGCCGTTTGATGAAATGTTCCTGGTCGGGCGTGGGAGGTATGTTGTGCAGTATCTCGTTCTTGTGCGGACGGTCCACGCCCACATCCTCTGCCGTGCGGTAGTCCGTTATCTCGTTGTAGAACGCCGCCAGCTCTGGCACCTTGATGAAGTAGCGGAAGCGCTCCTTCTGCACAATGTTGTTCGTCACATTGAACTCGAAATCCGTCGTTTTTTTGGCGAAGATTGCCGCCCATGCGTCAAAGCATCGTATGTCCTGCCTTTCCAGCTCCTTCGGACGCAGGTACTTGAAAAGCAGGTACAGCTCCGTCAGCGAGTTGCTGATGGTCGTGCCCGACAGAAACGTCGCTCCCAGATCCTTTCCCGTCCGCTCCTGAATGGTGCGGATGGCAAACAATAGGTTCAGTGCCTTTTGGCTGCCTTCCGAGTTGCCCAGACCCGCCACACGGTCATGCCTTGTGTTGAATGTCAGGTTCTTGAACTGGTGCGACTCGTCCACGAAGATGTGGTCGATGCCCATCTGCCTGAAGTCCACCACATCGTCCGTCCTCGACTTTATCGCGTGTTCCACCTTCTCCAGCTTGGCTTGCAGGTTGAACTTGCGTTTCTCCAGTCCCTTCAGCATCGCACGCGACACGTCCTTGCCCTGCGAGCGCAGCACTTCCAGATTTTCCTCCACCGTATCCAGCTCCGCCTGCAATATCCGCTGCTGCAGTTCCGGCGACTGCGGTATCTTTCCGAACTGGTCGTGGCTCATGATGATGCAGTCCCAGTCGTTGTTTCGTATGTCGTTGAAGAAGCGTACCCTGCCGGATGCGGCAAAATCCTTTTCCGAGGCATACAGCACTCTTGCGTTGGGATATGCCGTGCGGTAGCATTCGGCTATCTCCCTTACATTCGCCTTCAGCCCGATAATCATCGGCTTGTGTACCAGCCCCAGACGCTTCATCTCGTGCGCTGCCACGCACATGATCAGCGTCTTGCCGGTTCCCACCTCGTGGTCGGCTATTCCTCCGCCGTTCTGTTTCAGCATCCAGATGCAGTCCTTCTGGCTGGGGTACAGGTCTGTGATTCCCAGTCCTTTCAGATTCAGTTCCGGAAATTTCTGGTGCGAGCCGTCATATTTCGGTCGTACGAAGCAGTTGAACTTGTTGTTGTACATGTCCGTCAGCCGTTTCTTGAACTCCGGCGACTGCTCTTCCAGCCATTCCGTAAATCCGTTTCTGATTTCGTCAATCTTCGCGTTCGCCAGCTGTATGCCCTCGCTGTCCCGCACCTTTATGTCGTTCCCGTTCTCGTCCTCGCCGACCTTCTTCATCATGTCGGGGCAGGTGTTGTGCAGGGCGTGTTTCAGCAGGTGCATCCCGTCATAATGGCGGTAGTACCCCTTCACCAGAAACTCGTCGGTGATTTTCATCGTCCTGTGGCCGCACGCCACCGAATACTCGTCAAGGCTCTCCGAGTAGCTTATCCGCACGTCCGTGTCAAACAGACGGCTCATGTAGGCGGCATACACGCCCGTGGGTATCCAGCGTTCCCCGAAGTTGAAGTCCAGTTCCTCAAACGGGATCTGTTCCGGCATGGCTTCTTTCAGCGCTTCCAGCGATTCCTTTGCCTGAGGCAGCATCTCGTGCTCCCCGTGTCCGCTTATCCATTCCTCCACATCGGCGGCCTTCTGTACCACGTTCCCGGCTATGAAGCGGTCGGCTATCTCGTAGCCCTCTGCCAGCGGGTTGTAGAATACCCGTCCTTTCAGTGCCTCCAGCATGTCCGCCTGCGGCATGTCACAGATGGATTCCATGTAGGGCAGGTTTACTCCGCCATACAGGTTCAGCGAGGCGGACAGGGCTTCCTCCGGCGATTCCGCGGCGACTGCCGTTTCCTGCGAAAAGGAAACGGGGCGGTCGAATATGTCCGCCTTCACCATCGTGCCGCCCTCGCTGCGTTCCAGTGCCAGCATGTTGCGCCCGGAGGCATCCATCATCAGCAGCTTCACGTTCTGCTTGGCGTTCAGGCAGCCGTACCGCATCGCGAACTCGTCATAGTAGGTGTTCAGGTGGCGGCGCAGCATTTCGTTCTCCTCGTGCTTCTCCGCTTCGTAGGCATAGAGCCGCTCGTAGGTGTTGCGCAGGTCTATGTATAGCTGTGCCTTCTGTGCCTGCATCCCGTCCATGTCCAGCGGCTGGAATGTGGCGCCGTAGCGGGTGACATCCTTCAGCACGCCCACCTGGAACCGTACGCCTGCCGTGTATTCCCATGCCAGCGAGCCGTCCTTCAGGTGCGGCTCCAGTATGCCCTTGAACGGGCGCGGCATCATTTCCTCCTCCCGTTTGCGTTGCCGTTCTTCCGGTGTCAGGGCGGCTTCCTCCTTGCGCATGGCTTCTTCCACCTCCGCAATCCGGCGCTTTCTTTCCGCCTCAAATCCGTTTTCCACCGGATAGACTACCGTAGCAGTAGTATCCTGCGTTTCCGCCGTTTTCCCTGCATCGGCTTTTTCTCTTTTCGCCTCCGTTGTTCCGGCCGCTTGTCTGGCGGCGTTGGCCTCCATCTTCGTCTTTCCCAGCCGGCGCAACTCCGCACGTCGTTCCGGCGTGAGGTCCATCATCATTTCATAGAATCCGTTGATGGGCGGGTTCGTTTCCCAGTCCAGTCTGCGGTACACTTCATCTTCCGGGTCATAGGATTCTTCCGTTGCGGTGCCGGGTCCCGTCTTTTCCGTTGTCGGGAGAGCCGCCTCCGTTTCGGCAGCCGTCGGCGCATCCGTTCCGCCGCGTATGATTTCGTCCATTTCGCGTGCCTCTTCCGGGGTGATGCCGGCAACCGCTTCCGCATTTCCCTTGTCCGTTGTCCTTTCCGTATCCTCCGCTGGCAGGGAGAACAGTGTCGGCTGCACGGGTTTCTTCCCTTTGTACTTTCCGCCTTTCTTCCTGTCCGGTTTCAGGCCCTGTTCAGCCATCCGTCTTTCCTCCTGCGTATAGCCGAACAAGTCATACAGGTCCATTACCGTTCCTCCCGTCTGTCTGCTTTGCGCTTCCTGCGACATGCCGGTCATCACATGCTCTTTCGGCTGCACACTGTTTTCTTCCCGTTTTGTCCCGTCCGCTACACCCGCAACAGAGGTGGAGTTTTCTCTTTTCACCTCCGCCAGTTCACCCGCAACCGAAGCGGAATTTTCTCTTTTCGCCTCAATACCCTCAGTCTGTACGGCAATGTTCTGCCGCACATCCTCTCTTTCATGCCCCATGCCGTTGTAGCGTTCCATGTCCAGCCGTGCCGACAGGTCTTCCGACAGCATCCTGTACAGGTCCATGGCAATGCCCTCCACACCTCCGCTGTGCGTATATACCATCGCCGGTTTTCCGTACGGGTCGGTGCCCCTCTTCGCATCGGTATGTATGATACGCTCCGTGTGATAGGCGAAATAGGCGTTGTCCGTCAGTCCGCCGTTATGTTCCGTCTGTATGATGGTCAGCACCCGTTCCTCCTGTGTCAGTCCCTTCTTTTGCAGGTCTTTTTGCAGGATGATCAGGTCGCTGCCTGCTTCCGTGCCCGCATTGTCGGTAAACAGGTTGTTGGGCAGTCGTATTGCCGATACCAGATTCGCCTTGCTGAACATCTCGTTCCTGACGGAAACCCTCGAACTGTTCAGCACTCCCTGCGAGGTGACGAACGCCACGATGCCGCCGTCACGCACCGCATCCAGACCTTTCAGAAAGAAATAGTCATGGATGGCTTTCTGTGCCGAACGTCTGCCGAAGGATGCGCTGCGGCTGAACTCCGCATCAAACACTCCGAAATCCCCGAAAGGGATATTGGAGATGGCAAGGTCAAAATGGTTCAGAAACGGCTTTTCTATTTTCTCGAAACCCTCCGTGCGTATCTTCTGCTGCGGGTACAGGTGTCCGAGCATCTTGCCCGTCAGCAGGTCTTTCTCAAATGCCATCACCTCCGCCTGCGGATTGTTCGACAATACCGGGCTGATGAACGCGCCCATACCCGCCGATGGCTCCAGCACCAGCCTTGGGCGTACCTTGCGGTCGTGCAGCACGTCCGCTATGGTGTCCGCAATGGCCTGCGGCGTATAGAATGCCGTCAGTACCGATGCCTTCAGCGAGTCCACATACCGCCTGTACTCCGTTTCGTCCCGGCTGTTCTCACGTATCAGACGGTGCAGCTCTACCGTCGGGGCAAACAGTTCGAGGTCTGATTTCGCCCAGTGTACGGCATCCGTCAGTTCCCTGGCGGGATTCAGTATGCACTTCAGTCCCCCGAAGCCGCAGTACCTCTCCAGCAGCGCCCGTTCCCGTGCGGTGGGCGTGCGCTGTTCCTTCTCCAGTGTGAATGCCGTCCGTATCGCCTCGATGTTTTCCCTGAGCCTCTGCTTCTTGTTAAACGCCATAAGCCTCCAGATAAAGCATTATCGCACCCGTCAGCTCCGTATAGAGCAGGTCGTGTTCGGGCGACAGGGCGAATGTGTCGTCCGTTGTGGGATAGCCGGCAAACAGGTTTTTCAGGTGCGGGAATATCTCCCGGCAGAACGCCTCGCGTTCCTGTTCCTGCACCTCTTCTGAAAACTCGTTTTCCACCACCTCAAGCAGCAGTGCGTAGGGGGAGAAGTGCAGCCCTTCGAGCAGGACACGCATGGCTTCCTCCTGTGCGGCTTCCACCGTACTTCCCGCCGTCCTTTCCTTCTCGAATGTTTCCGAGGCGGCTTCCTCCCTTCCTGCAATGAATGGGGTGTCTGATACTTTGTCCGGATGATATTTTCTCAGATAGTCCAGCAGATACAGCCCGTAGTAGGACAGCTCCGCCGGAGCGGTTTTCTTGTTCTGTTTCATTTTATGATGGATTTAGTGGATAAATGATTATGGAAATGAAAAGGAAAAAGGCACCCGGTATCCCTCCGGGTGCCACCACTAAATCCATGTAAATAAAAAGTACAACCAGGTTGAAACAGATTATGACATGAATCAGTGGCAAAATTACTCATTATTTTCTTCTTCCTTTCGTTTTCGTACCTTTTCTTTCGCCTTTGCTCTCCGCAAACACCAGCTTCGTGTTGAACTCCGAATCAAAAGTCACCGCAGCGCTGAAGGGCTTGCCCTGCTTGCTCTTGAACCCGCCGAGCATCGCCGTCTTTCCTTCCGTCAGCAGACCGGTCATTTCCTCGTCGGTGAGTGTCTTGCCCGCTATCTGGCGGAACACGGGCAGCAGGCAGTCCGGATTGTCACAGCGCACAACCTTGCCGTAGAACTGCATCGTGCCCGTACCGCATTTGGGGCAGGTACAGCCCGATGCCTTGTGCCCGAAAATGCGGTCACACGCAAGCAGGTCCGTGGTAATCTTGCGGGTATAGCTTTCTATGTCCCTCATAAAAGCCTCATGCGGTGTCTTTCCCTGTTCTATCTTTGCCAGTTCCGCTTCCCAGCGTCCGGTCATCTCCACATTGGCGATGTCCATCTCCTTGACAATGGAATACAGGGCAAGCCCTTTCTCCGTCGGCACCAGCGATTTCTTCACACGCACCATGTATTCCCTTCTGAGCAGCGTTTCGATGATTGCGGCACGTGTGGCGGGTGTGCCGATACCGCAGTCCTTCAGGGCCTGGCGTGCCTCCTCATCCTCCACATCATCGCGTCCGGCGGTCTCCATCGCTGCCAGCAGCGAACTTTCCGTATGCAGCGGTTTCGGTCGGGTCATGCCCGAACTCATCGAGCATCCTGCCATCACCAGTGTGTCACCTTCCGCCCAGTCCGGCAATGCCGTATTCCCGTTGTCTTCGCCGTACTCTCCGTACACGCCGCGCCAGCCTGCCTTGCGCACGATGCAGCCTTTCGCCTCAAATGTCAGGCCCTCGCATCTTTCGCCTGCGTCCGGCGCCACCTCCGCTACTACGGTAGCCGTATCCTTCACACATTCCTCCGAAAATGCCTCTACCATGCGTCCGGCAATCATGTCGTAGATGATCTGCTCGTTCTTGTACAGGGCAAGCGGGCGGTTGGGCGTCACCAGCAGGGCATGGTGGTCAGTCACTTTCGAGGCATCCACACAACGGCGGTTCAGTTCTCCCAGTTCCCCGATTTTCTCCGCAAGGGCGGAGTGTCCTGCCAGCCGTTCAAACAGCAGCGGTATTTCAGCAAACACATCTTCCGGAATATGGCGGCTCGATGTTCTCGGATAGGTGACGAGCTTCGCTTCATAGAGCTTCTGCACCAGCTCCAGCGTCTGTTCCGCCGTGAATCCGTGTTTCGTGTTCGCCTCCTTCTGCAGTGTGGTCAGGTCGTACAGCAGCGGCGGGTTCTCTACCTTCTCCTTCTTTTCCACCTTGGTGACGGTGGCGCACATCTTCGCCTTTACCTTATTGTATGATGAAGCCGCCTCTTCCTTGTCCTGCCATTTCTTTACCGAGGAAAACTTCACTACCGTATCCGTACCCGCCGGTGTCACCGAGAAATGCAGCTGGTGTACCGGTTCCGGTGTAAAGCGTCTGTTCTCCCAGTACCTCTTGCAGACCATACCCAGCGTGGGTGTCTGTACGCGTCCTACCGAATATGTGCCCCGTCCGGCGGCTACGGTCAGTGCCTGTGTGCCGTTGATGCCCACCAGCCAGTCCGCCTCGCTGCGTGCCTTTGCCGCCAGATACAGGTCGTCATATTCATGCCCGTCCTTCAGTTCCTTCAATCCCTTGCGGATGGCGGTATCCGTAAGCGAGCTTATCCACAGGCGGCGGAAGGGCAGCGTACAGCCCGTATAGGCATACAGGTATCTGAATATCAGTTCCCCTTCGCGTGCGCAGTCCGTTGCCACTATTATGCCGTCGCTCTCGTTCCACAGTTTCGTTATCACCTTTATCTGTTTCACCGCTGCCGCGTCCGCCTTGTAGCCCTTGTCCGTCTTTACCTGGCGGGGTATCAGCATGAACTCCTCCGGTATCACCGGCAGGCTGTCCCTGCTGAATCCCTTGAAGCCGTAGCCCTCAGGCAGGGCAGGTTGCACCAGATGCCCCAGTGCCCATGTCACATGGTAGCCGTTTCCTGTATAAAATCCTTCTTCCTTTCTTGTTGCTCCGGCGATGCGTGCTATCTCACGCGCCACGCTCGGTTTTTCTGCCAATATGGTAATCATACATTTTCTGTTTTAATCATTGATACTTTTGTTCCTTGTGGAGTGGAACGGGGTACGCCGGTTATCCGTGGGATATGCGGTACATGGCGCATGAGGCCCCGTTTCAATCCGTTGTTTATTCTCTTGTAATGGATTTAGTGGTGGCACTCAGGATACCTTCATGCCTTTACTCTTCTTCGGTTTTTCCTGCTGTTGTTTCTGGGTGTCGTCCTTCGGGGCGGTCTGTCCCTGCTGAAGCGGCTCCTTCACATGTCTGGTGGCCTCGTTCGTCTTGCCCTCGTTGTTCACCGCAAGCTGTGTACGGCTCTCGTTCGACGGGGCAACGGTCTGTGCCAGGTCAGGGTTTTCCGAATAGGTCAGCGGTCTGCCTTTCTCACGGTCGAACTTCAGGTATTTTGTGCAGGGCTGTCCCTTGTCATCCTTCGCGTTGGCGAGCACCACAACCTTGCCCGCCACATAGTCCGCCTTCTGCTGTTCCGTAAACTTGTCGTCCTTCCATTTGCCTATCGGACGTATGCTTCCGTCCTCGTTCGTCCACGAGCGGTTGCGCCGCTGTCCGTTCTCCTGATTCCCGTCTTCCTTCTGCTGCTGTCCGGTAGCATCCGGGGCTTCCGGGCTTTTCTGTTTTTTCTCCTGTCCGTTTCCGCGTCGCTGCGACTGTCCCTGCCACAGATGCTCCGGCACAAACTCCACGTCGCGCTTGTCAGCGTTCACCTGCAGCATGGCCTCGAACTTGCGCCCGCCCTTCAGTGTCACCTCTTTGGGCAGTGCCAGCCCCGCACGCAGGATTTCCTGTTCCGCCTTCGACAGTTCCGTCAGTCCGATCCGGTTCGGGATGCGTACCTTGTTCGTCGGTACGTCCACAATCTCATTCGTCAGTCGGTCGATGCTGACGTACGCCAGGCGCATCTCTCCGGTCTTCGTATCGGCAACGTTCACCAGTTTGCCCAGGTTACCCGTCTGTTTCAGTGCCTGCTTGTCCTCGTCCGTAAATGTATAGCCGTTGTATGGCACGTCGAGTCTCGGCTCATGGCGTACGAAGTGAGGGGTAAGTTTCAGCTTTCCGTCTTCCGCTTTCTGCAACGAAAGTCGGGCTTGCAGCTCGTAGCGTTCTCCGCCCAGCACCGGTTCCACCGTCACCAGCCTTGTCTTCCCGTAGTTCATCAGGGCTTTCATGTCCTTTTCAGACAGGTTTTCCCTTTTCACACCGAACTGCTCCAGTTCCTTCCAGTCCACATCGCTGTCCGCAATCAGGTTCGGTTTCTCCGGTTTTGCCTGCGCTTGCCCTTCCTGTGCGGGCTGTTGTCCCTGTGCCGTCTGCGTTTCCGCCGCCTGCGGCTGCTGTTCCTGATTTTTCTGTTTCATTTCTTCCATTTTATCGTCCGTTTTCTGTTCCACATTGTTTTCTTCCGTATTTTCTCTTTTCACCTCCTCCTCAGCCTGCTGTTCTTCAGCCTCCGTTTCAGCATCTTCTCTTTTTGCCTCCTCCGCAACCTGCTGTTCCTCAGCCTCCGTTTCAGCATTTTCTTTTTTCGCCTCCTCCGCAGCCTGCTGTTCCTCAGTCTCCGTTTCGCCATTTTCTTTTTTTGCCTCTTCCGCAGTCTGCTGTTCCTCAGTCTCCGTTTCGGCATTTTCTCTTTTCACCTCCTCCGCAGCCTGCTGTTCCTCAGTCTCCGTTTCAGCATTTTCTTTTTTCACCTCCTCCGCAACCTGCTGTTCTTCAGCCTCCGTTTCGGAATTTTCTTTTTTCGCCTCCTCAGTAGCCTGCTGTTCCTCAGCCTGCTGGTACGCCGATGTTTCCACTTTGTGCGGTGCGAGCAGGTCAGCGTTCGCCACAGGGTCTTTCAGCAGGTCCTTGATAACCGGAAGCAGAGCTTCCACCGTGTCCGCTGCCACCCTGTAGAAACCGAATCGTGTCGGCTCCTTACACTGGCGGTAGAAATTTCTCATGAAATTGTCTATCGCATCCCCGTGGCGGTCAAAGCGCAAAAACTCCTGCGAATGTTCCGCCTTTGCCTGTGCCCTCTTGGGATAGCCCCTGGCATCCAGTCCGGCAACCACACTGATTTCGCCCGTCTTCTCGTCGCGGACGACCAGTACATCCTCTTGCTTTTTCTTTTTCTGTTCCATTGATTGATTTTTTATTGTTTGATGATAGTCCCGCCGGTATTCCCGTGCAGGTCTGTTTCTCTTTTCGTTCCGGTTTCCCGTTCACCTTACAGTCCCGGTTTGCATCAGTCTCACCCTCAGCTTCCCGTTTACATCCGGTTCACCATCCACTTCCGGTTTCTCTTTTCGCCTACGTTTCACGTATGCTTGTCAGTCCCGGTTTGCATCAGTCTCACCCTCAGCTTTCCGTTTACATCCGGTCACCATCCATTACTGATTTTTCTTTTCGCCTACGTTTCACGTGCGTTTGTCAGTCCCGGTATTCCTTCTGCCTCCTTTTTTCCCTTTCGCCGTTTTGCCCGGAGCTTTCTTTCCCGTTCCTTCCTTCACTTTCAGCACCTTTTTGCCGTCCAGCGTCACCTCTTCCATGTTCCGGCTGATAAACTCCAGCACGTCTGATTCCTTGTAGTAGGTCTTGCGGCTGATTTTCTGGTAGCGCAGTCCGTATTCGCTGCGGAACCGCTGTAGTGACCGTTTGCTCGTTCTCAGCATCTCGCACAGATCCTGATTGTCATACAGCCGTTCTCCGTCCATGTACTTCACGCCCGCCGCTTCCTTGTTTATCAGTACCGATATGATGCTGTCCAGCCGGTCAATCCGTTCCATGAGGCGCTTCATCCATTCCTCGAACATTTCCTTACCAATCCCTTCCATCATCCGCCTCCTTTCTTGTCATCAGGTAGTTATGCTTGAACTCCTCCAGCGTCTTGGGATTGCAGTGTACGATTTTCCGTCTCACGCATCCCTCCAGATCCGTCAGTCTGTACCGGCATTTGCTTCTCACCATCATGTAGGGAATAGTCTTGTCCTTTCGCATCCGTTGCAGTGTCCTCGTGCTGATTTTCAGCAGGTCCGCCGCCTCCTCGCTCGTCAGCAGGATTTCCGCTTCCTCCTTCGGCACGTTATCTTTCTTGAAAACATAGTCCGCTATGCGGTCTATCTTCTCCATCATCGTCTTCACGACCTCATTGTCCATCGTTATTATTTCCATATCCTTCCGTATTGGTTACGCTGCAAAGGTGCGCAACTCCGCGCAGGCACAATCCATAGTATTTCCATAGTAGGGAATGATTTTCCTTGTTTTCCTTCCTGATTTTCTTATAAGTTGTTTATTATCATTATCTTTGCAGGAAATTTAAAATATCAAATATGACAGTTATAGTTTTAGGAGCTGGAGTAGATGCAACATCTGGTATCGAAATGCCATTGACAAATGAACTTATTCCTCAAATTAATGATTTTATAAAAAATGATGGACGAGAAATAGATGAGAAGCTACGTAATATTATTCCATCATTAAGATTTCATTTTGACAAACTTATAAAAGATACAATAGAAAGATTTGTACAAGATTTTGGTAGAGAAATTACTAGAATTAAAGAGGGAGTACAAACTGTTCTTACTAATGATAAGGATACATTGAGTCCTGAAAACCAAAAAATGGGTCAATTGATTGTTGCTATTATGAATAAGGTAGAATCAATGAAAACAGGGGCTACATTGGATCAAGAAACTGCTGAATTAATAGAAGAGGTTTTTGGAGAAAACTTTGCCGTTACAGATGAATCAATTATCGATTTTTCAAAATTAGTATATACTGACACCTTTAAAAGTGTTATGAGACAGATTTTGGAAAGAAGTATGCAAGAGCCTAATCATCCTATATTAAAACACGTATATCATAATTTATTAGATATTGAAGATTTATTGATGAATTATTTTATCGGTTTTTATATAGACAAGCCAGCATCTATAAAAAATTACATTTATATATCATGGATGTTATGGGCATACCTAAAAAAGAAAGAAACTGATTTATACACAGCGTATGGTGAAAGAATGAATGAATTTCCCGTTTATTCTAAAATCCCGACTAATTGGCAGGTTATTACATTCAATTATTCGTCATTCGCACACTTCTTTACAAAAAGAAGTCAGTATCCTGCGTTATATTTTCATGGTAATCTAATGAAATATGTAGATATTCAGAACAAGACAGAGATAAGAATAGAAGATGCGGATTACAGTTCATTGGATATTATTTCATTCATAGAAAATCAGTTAACTCCTAATATGAATTTTGAGGAGGATAATACAATGTATCCTATTCCTGAATTTTTGCCACCTATAAAAATTAAGCCTGTACTTTCCAATACTTTTATTGAAACTTGGTATAAAACAGAGCAGAGCATGAAAGAAGCAGATAAAATTATTATTATAGGTTATTCATTTAATAAATCAGACGAACACTTTAATAGTATATTACATGAGTGTATATCTAAACCTGTATTTATTATTGATCCGGATATAGACAATGTGATAAAGAAAATGGAGAAAATATATAGCTATCCATCTAATTCTTATACTTCTATAACAGTAAAAGGTTATCCTGCAAAGAAAAAATCCCAACTAACTATAATCCAGGCAAAAGCTCATGAATTTAACTTTCAAGAATTGTAAAAATATAGAATACATTATTTTAGGTTTAACAATACTCCTATTAATTTATGCCGCAATAACTCTGTTTATTCAAACAGGGTTAAGCTGGCTTTTTAATGCAGACTACCTAGATAAATACGGCTCTTTTGTAGGTGGTATAGCAGCTTTAATAAGTATTTATTATTTATATCAGACTTTAAAAGAACAGGGAAGGCAATTTCAAATACAGAACTTTGAAAGTAAATATTTTGAATTGATTAAATTTAACAGAGAAAAAGCCAACTCATTAATCAATAGAAATTCCAATCAAAATCCATCTATTAAGTTAATGGAGCTTTTTGTTAAGCAAATTGAAGAAGCTATTCACCTTGTAGATGATATGATTGATACAAGAGATATTCGTACAATATATACAAATGAAGATGAGTTTAACTCAGATACAAATAAATGGGGAGGCTTATTAAAAGAACGTACTATCATTAACATTAGTTTCTTAATCGTTTTTTTTGGGGTAAACAAGAATGGATACAATCTTTTAATAAATAGATATTTAAGGAAATATGATAGGGATACTATAAAAGAAATTTTGAAAAATTTCCGTTTAAAAATAAACGGTAGAAATGATGATACGGAGTACCATGATCCAGTTGAATTATCAGCCATACTAAATGATGAAAATAAATATTACCTAGGATTTCAACATGAAAGTGGAAATTATTTTAGAACAATGTTCCAATGTGTAAAATATGTAAATAAGCAACCATTTTTGTGTTATACTGAAAAATATGAATACATAAAAATCCTAAGATGTCAAATGTCAAATGCAGAAGAGAAACTACTCTTTTATGATACGATAAGTGATTTAGGGGCTGAATGGGAGTATAACACAAACAATATAAATGATAAACTTATTACAAAATATAATTTCATTAAAAATATTCCATTGGGGGAAGAAGATAAATATTCTCCTATAAAGTTTTATCCCAATATAAATTTTGAAGCTTCTATAACAATTCCAAGAGAAAGAAGTATTTTAGAGGCAAAATATACTTAACCCAATTGCTTCTCCTTTCTATTATTTTACAGTGTATGTATATTATTATTCACCGTATTATAGAAGCAAGATATTAAGAAAAAATATACAATTCATATTAAATCTATAGACATGAATAAATTTTGTGCGCTAACAGGAGAAGTTACTGATTTAAAAGCCTCACATATCATACCAAAATTCTTTTATGCTGATTTAAAGAAAAAAGGAGGCTGCTATTTTCGTTCTACTTATAATCCTAAATTAGAGCATAAAGACGGTATTAAAATTCCTCTTTTGGGAAATAAGGCAGAACTATTATTTTCAAAACAAGAAAAATGGTTTAAAGAAAACGTGTTTGATTATTATCATAATAAACAAAAAACAATCATTCAGCCAATAAAGATGAGAAATGAATTATTTTATTTCTCAGTATCCTTATTATGGCGTTCCATCCATTATTTAATGCATCTTCACCCTGATAATTTTCAAAGTGCCTTTAAAAACAAACAGATTTATGACTTGGTTATAGATGCAGAAAAAGAATGGAAGCAATATTTGAATGGAGGGGATATTCCTGAGATATATTCCAATATTTATATTGCAACTTTTGATAATATCATTTCAGAATTTTCCGATAATGCTGATTTACTATTTTATTTAAAAAGAAGTTGTGATTTTGGAGTTATTACAGACAACTTAGATATAATGATTCATTAGTGTCCCGTTAAAATCGAGACAAATTAATATTAATCAAACAATCCCGGAAAAAGGAAAGAATTGAGTTCTTTGACATTGTTGAAATTAGTCTTCTCAAACAGTTCTTTAAGGCATGTTTTGTCCGTAAGAGAAATGCTTAGAATTTGTAGAACTTCATATGTTGACCTTTTCAGCTGCATGTCATGTTGCACTATAGCAACAAGGCAATAACTGATAATGGCAGTACTGATTTGGATTCGAACAGCGTTCTCCGTAGTACCCCAAAACTTCTTAATTTTGAGGTGCTGCTTTAGCCATTTGAAGAACAACTCAACCTGCCAACGGTTTTTATACAGTTCGGCGATTTCAAGTGAAGTGAGATGAAAAGCATTGGTAAGAAAGACAAACTCTCTATCCTGACTTTCGTCTCTGTACTTCACTAAGCGCAACCGCTCAGGGTACTTCTGCCGAGTGATTATGTCGGTAAGTTCTATTACAGAATCGGTAAGTACATTCTTTGGCAATCTGCGTCTCCATCGGATACATTTAAACTGTAGATTCTTCTTGGCTCTCACCACAAAGAAAGACTCGTGCAAATGTATCTTATATAGTTCTTTGAAGGCATTGTAACCGCGGTCAAACACATAGTAAGACCCTGGCTCATAAGGAATATACTTCATCGCTTTTGAATCGTGGACAGATGCTGTAGAGATATGGAAGTATGCTGGAACTTGTGTTTCCAAGTCATACAACACATGAGTTTTTACACCACCCTTCTTCTTACGAAACTTGGCCCACCAGAAGATAGACAGACATAAAGGTATTGTTGTAGAATCGAAAGCATACACATGCCCTTTCAACTTAAAAATATCTGTTGCCTGTTTCTTCCGAGCCTGTTCCATCATGAAGAATGCAAAGTCTTCAAAGATGCGATAATCTCGATTTTGGTTGGCTGAAGCAAATGTCGTTTTAGCAATAGGATTCCGTCCTATTCCAAGATGATAGCATTTGGTATGATGCGCTTCCAGCGCCACGACTACATCGCGTAAACTTTCACGATTACTAAGCTGACCAAACATCAGTGCAAGAAGTTGGTTCCAGCACGTGAATAACTTGACATACCGATTGCCATTATATTTGTCAACCAAGTGACGAAACTTGTCTTTATCGAGAAATTCTACCAATTGGGCAAAGACATATTTGTTTTTGTTCATATGCAGTCTATCTTATAGACTACAATTTAGCAAATTCAAATCGTCGCACCTTAAAAATGCTTGTAAAAGACTATATTTCAATTATTTCAAAGACCAATTCCCATTTTTAACGGGACAGTAGTGATAATGATTAATTGTGCCTTTTTTTGCAAGTGCCCAAACTTTATATTTTTTGCAGATTTATTGCCTTCAACTAGTGGTGACTTTGAATATGGATACTTGGTTAATAATCTACCAGAATATGAAAAAACGACGTTCATCGAAGATTGGACAATAAATGACAACCGCATTATAGAGTGTCTTTTTGAACGGTCGGATTTACAGAAATCTCTGATTGAAAAAAATCCAGTTTCATCTAAAGCAGCACAACAGATTGTATCTCGAATAAAAAGTACCCCAAACTTTAAAGACAGTGAATTAGGGCAACTTTTGAAAATGAAATACGACTGACTCACACCGTCTTCCCCAGAAACACCCCGATAACCGACAATGCCCCCAGTTGTTTCATCTTTCGTTGCAGTTGCCTGAAGCTCTCCCCGGTCGTGAGTACATCATCCAGCAGGACAACATTCTTTCCTCTGATATACCGCCGTGTGAATTGCAGGTTCCGCAGTATGTCCTTATCCTTTCCCTTTCCTTTCAGTTGCTCGCGGTCTTCCTCTATCCAGATGGCCTTGAAACCGTCCGCAATGCCCAGCCATTCCGACAGGTAGTAGCATACCACCGGAAAGCGTTTCCGCTGTCTTTCCCTTGTCGATGCGGGTATAGGTATCAGTACCGTGTCTTCCTTCGTTCCGTTGAATCCCGCATGTTTCAGACACAGTGCCAGTATCCGTGCGACCAGCTCGCCGCAGTGTCCACCTTCCTTAAAACGGAATATCAGGTTGCTTACCCGTTTTTGGTGTGCATTCGTCTTTTCAATCTTCGTTGGGTAATAGTCATGCAGGTAGTGACACCTGCACCCGTCTATAAGAACTTCTCCCTTGAACATCGTTTCGTACGGGTAGAAGTCCATTTTCTTCTCCCTTTCAAACGTAAAGTTCAGTACATCCCTCATCATGGCATTCCATTCCTTCGACCTGCCCAGCGAATACCATCCCGCATGTTTCCCGGCTTCCATCAGGCACATGCCGATTTCCATCGCCTCGCTGAACCGCTGGTGCGAGACGATGTACCACCCGTGTTTCCGGCACAGGCCGGCAAACTCCTTTATGTCCGCAGTCAGGAAGTACATCATGCCTTCCTCTCTGATGACTACCGTCAGTTCCGACTTCGGTTTCTCCCTGCAGAACAGGCTCTCGCTGTAATTCACTCCGTGCCATACCGACTCAGTGCATTCCTCATCGCAGAACTGCACTTCCACCTCTTCAAGCAGGTCAAATTCTTCCACCATACCGTTTCTGTCTTTAATTACAGGTTTAAGGGGGACATAAGTTACACATTATTATCGGTTTACGAATGAGCGTGTTTACGGTTTTATATTTTTTAACTTATATAAAACACGTGTCGGGACAGCCTCCCGAACAGGGGAGACTATCCCGACACGTATATCCGCCATATCCTGCGGCTTTCAGTTCCAGCTGTTTTTCTTTTCGCCGCTCATGCAGAGAATCACCGTACTTTTCTTCTTTTCAAATGATTCTGCCAGCCGTCTTGCAGCCCACTTTCTGAATGCCTCGCATTTCAGTCCCTTCATGCGGAATCCCAGTGCAATGATGGTTGCCAGACTGTAGAGGTCCACACTGCAATCTTTCCCGTTATAGGTGAAATGTTCGACCCGCACATCCCGGTATTCATCAAAGTCTCCGGTTTTTGCAAGGGATTTCAGTCCGGCATTTACCGACTGTACAAACACGCCATACGCCCGTGCGATGTCGCATTTCGGCAACCATACCTCGCCCTTGTCGTCCG
>ERZ773130.2027-NODE-2027-length-16716-cov-3.021607_pt1 | contig 16716 bp, 19 predicted proteins | sample MGYA00511919_ERZ773130 | MGnify/ENA primary metagenome ERZ773130 (study PRJEB29015, sample SAMEA2737851) | human gut metagenome | biome: human gut; feature: human-associated habitat; material: faeces | place: China | collected 2012 ...
ATGGTTTACAAAATTGGAACTGCAAATATGCGCTTGAGGACGGTACTATCTTAAACCAGAACAACAAGGGTAGCCGTCATTCGCCTACTTTCCAAAACACGGATGACGGTTATCTGTATCTGGCTGTGGCGGATGAAAGTCAGAACGTCTACACATACACCTACACAGACACCAATGGTACAACCCAAACCATTGGCACGTCCACCGGTGCAAGCACGAGATATACGCCTGCTTTTTATCAGCGCGACACAACCACCTCCGGCGGCGGCTCACGTCTTAACGCTCTGAAAAGCGCGGCAAATGCGTTTGCCAGTGCCGTTGCTACTAAGGCAGCAGGCGAGGACGGCGATATCACTACCACTGCCGATAATATTGATCATCGCATTGCCGTCGTAGGCTATGCGGACACTGATTGGGATTACGGCTATAATACCGGCGTGTTTATCGGAAGCACGCTGAACCGGTATGAAAATAATGCTGCCGGGGTGTATAGTACGGCACTACAGGACATGAGCACAACCAACGGTAAGAGCAACGTAGCCGCGTCTCTTAATGCGTTGCAGGCGAGCGGCGCGACAAGAACAGACTACGGCCTTATCATGGCAAAGGGTATTCTGGACGCCAATCCGGTTCCAACTGGTGAGACGCGCAACCGTGTGGTGATCGTCTTTACAGACGGCTCTCCGACAGACTACAACGGATTCCAAAAGAACGTTGCCAATAGTGCAATTTCGACTGCAAACGCAATCAAAGCCGAAGGAACTACCGTGTACTCCATAGGCATTTTCTCCGGCGCTGACGCAAGCACCGCAGGAAAAGAGCCAGATAAAGATTACGAAGGTTCCGGTTGGTCGGCTAACTATACAGAAGCAGAAATGTCTGCTGCCTGTAACTGGTTTATGCAGAAAGTTTCTTCCAACAACGGAACTCCCCGCACGCCCAGCTACTACCTCTCTGCTGGTGACTCGGCTTCTTTGAACAACATTTTCCAGCAGATTTCCGACCAAATCGAGACGGGCGGTTCTGAGACCACGCTGGGCAGCGAGACGGTTGTGAAAGACATTATCTCCCCGTACTTCACGCTGCCTGCCGGGACGACAGCAAGCGACATTCGAATCGATACTTATGACTGCACCGGAAAAACCGGAAATATCTACACATGGCGCAGCACCAGCGGCGGCAGTGGCGGTGTATCTGCCACGGTCAGCGGCGACCAGGTTAGCGTAACCGGCTTTGACTTCTCCGAAAACTGGTGCGGCACCGAAACGGATGCGCAGGGCAATACCACCGTTCGAGGCAAAAAACTGGTTATTTCTTTTGATGTATCCCGCAAGAGCGGTTTCCTGGGCGGCAACGATGTTATCACCAATGCAAGCGCGGGTATCTACGAGAACGGTTCCGCGCAGACCCCTGTTATGACCTTCGAGCAGCCCAAAGTCAATGTTCCCATTCAGGACGTGACCGTCACCGCTGCCGACAAGAACGTCTACCTCAAGGGCGAAGTCACCGCCGATCAGCTCAAGGATGGCTCTGAAATCAGCGTTGGCGATGTAAAGCTTGATCTCAGCAAGGCAACCGACACTGATAAGCCTTACGGCCTTGATCCCTGGCAGACCGAGTACGTTGATATCACCGTTACGGTCAAGGACAAAGACGGCAATGTCATTTCTGACAAGCTTGATAATCTGACCGAAGATACGACCTATACCGTCGAAGTTACCGTAGCGCCCAAGACCGTGGGTACTTCTACCCCCGCCAAGGGTGACGCGGCAACGGCAAAAACCGGCGTCAACGATCCTGCCGACAACATCTATGTCTTCAAACCGGAGCTGACGTTCAGGGATTCCTCCGCCTACTATGGCGAGACAGTTCCCGCAAACAACAATTACAGCGGCAACAAGGTCGGTTCGGAAACGTGGAGGCACGGTGATACCGCATCGACAGATGCAGGTGTAACCATGCTCGGCGCAAAGCCGACGCTGGATATCAGCTACACGCCGGATGAAAGCAAACTTAAAGACGGCAAGTACACCAAGCAGGATGTTCCGGTTGCGGCTACGGTCAAAATCGGCATAGAAAATGTGAATGAGCATACCACGTTCGTGCATCAGGATTGCACCACCGCCTGCGGTTGGGAGGTCTCAGCAACGCCCGGTGCTCCCGCGTTCCTGATCCACATCCAGACCTGCACGCTGAACATTACCAAGCAGGGCGGCGCGGCTGACGAGTCCTATGTGTTCGATGTTTTCAAGGACGGCGTGAAGTATTCCGAAGTGACCGTCTGGGGCAACGGCACCGAAACCCTCGTCGAACTGCCCATCGGTACTTACACCATCAGCGAAAACACCGGCTGGAGCTGGCGCTACTCTGCCAATAACGGCGGCAGCGCTGCGCTGACAACGCAGAATCCAACCGGCAGCATTACCTGCGTCAACACGAAGAACAACAATCAGTGGCTGAATGGTTTTAGTGAGGTTGTTCGGAACATCTTCGGCACGAATCACTAAGGAAGGAGGGAATGAAGATGTATAAAGGCAGATATGAAGGCAAGCACCGCAAGGCGGCGGCTCCGGTACATGGAAAAACGCTCCGGACTGGCCGCCTAACGACCATGGTAATTGCGACCGTACTCCTTCTTGCGCTGGCCATCGGCGGCACGCTTGCATGGCTGAGCACAAAAGACGCTCCGATTCAGAACAAATTCCTTCCCACCAAGGTTGCTTGCGAAGTGACGGAGAGGTTTGACGGCAGCACGGGCGTGAAATCCAACGTCAACGTGAAGAATACCGGCACGATCAATGCCTTTATCCGCGTCAAGCTGGTGACTTACCGGACAAACGATGCTGGTCAGCATATCGGCGGCACAGCATCCCTCCCTACATTTATGCTGGGTGCAAACTGGGTATCGTATGACGGTTATTACTACTACACGCTGCCTGTTGCTCCGGGAGAAAGGCCGAAAACTAACCTGACAGACAGCATGACGCTGGTCGGCTCCTACCTGGATACGGACGGCGGCAAGCAGGCTGTTGACGTGATGGCCGAGGCCATCCAGAGCGTTCCGGAAGATGCCATTAAGGCTGCTTGGGGCGAAGGCTTCTCGATTAGTGCAGACGGCAGTCTGATCGTACCGGGTAACTAAGGGGGTGGAGATCATGAAAAAATCATTCAAAGCAATCACATCCCTTGTGCTGATGCTGCTCGTAGTGATGAGTATGTCAGTAACGGCCTTTGCAGCGTCTCCTTCCATCATGTTTGAAGGGTTCTCAAAAGGCTTTGATTTCCAGCCCGGCAGCGAGTACACGGAGACCGACCTGTTCGGCAGCTTCAAAAACGTCATGCCCGGCGATACCGTGACGGAGACCATTACCTTCACCAATTCGGCGACCGACTGCGATTTCGTGAATCTCTACATGAGAGCCGAGGCGCATGATGAGACGGACAATCCTCTCAGTCCCAAGGTCGCGGAGAAGGAGTCCGTCGCCACCATGACGGAGTTCCTGTCCAAGCTCTCCATGAAGGTCTGGAACGGTACAGAGCTGATCTATGACGCTTCTCCCGACCAACTGGACGGACTGAAAAGCAATAAGTTCCTCGGTACCTTCCACACCGGCGAGACGGCCACGCTAAAAGTCGAGCTGAGCGTCCCCATTGAGCTGGACAACAAGTACGCCAACCGCGTAGGTGAAGTGGACTGGATCTTCCATGTGGAAGCTTACAACGAAAGTCAGCTTTCCGTCCGTAAGGTCTGGTCTGACGGCAACGCAAACCACGCTAATGACAGCATCACGGTCAATCTGCTGAAAGACGGTAAGGTTGAAAGCTCCCAGGAGCTGAACGCAGCAAACGGCTGGGCATATACCTTTGACCGGCTTCTGGAAGGCCATACCTGGACTGTCGAGGAAGCGGAGGTTCCCGCTGGGTACACCGTCAGCTATAACACAGTGGGCACGCTGACGACCATCACCAACACAAAGAAAACGCCGCCTAAGCCTGACCCCGATCCTGATCCCTCCTATCCTCTGGATGTCGTTGTCCGCAAGGTGTGGAGCAGCGATGATGGAAAGGATCGCCCGGATTCCGTGACCGTCACGCTTTATAACGGCGATGTTCCCTATGAGACGGTACGTCTGGGCGCATGGAATAACTGGACGTACACTTGGAAAGACCTGAGTGCCTACGGAAACTGGCAGGTTATCGAGTCGAATATCCCCAAGGGCTATGTCCCATCTTACAGTGTCTCCGGTAATGTCGTTACCATCACCAATACCCGAAGTCTGATCCAGACCGGTCAGCTCAACTGGCCTATTTGGGTGCTCGGCGGCGCAGGACTTGTCCTTGTTTCTCTCGGCGGGGCAATGCTGGTGAAGAAAAAGAGAGAAAATAATGCCTAAAAAAACGGGCATTGCCATCGTAGCAGTGGGAGCAGTGCTGATCCTTTCGGCACTGCTCCTTTTCTTCCATAACCGTCAGGAAGACGTACAAGCTGGTCAGGAAGCCGAGAGCCTGCTGGAAAACGTTGAGGCGGTTATTGAAACGAAAAGAATAAAAGCACCTGTCACCAGTAAGCAGCCGGACGCAGCTCCGTCTACGACGCCGCTTGACCCACAAATGCCAGTCGTGATGCTGGATGGCTATGAATATGTGGGCTATGTCGAAATCCCTGTGCTGGGGCTGAAGCTGCCAGTTATGTCTGAATGGGATTATAACCGGCTGAAGCTTGCACCCTGCCGTCAATTCGGCTCTTCCCGCACGGACGATCTTGTCATTGCCGCGCATAATTACGAAAGCCATTTTGGGCATCTGAAAGATTTGTCGGTGGGAGAACCCGTCACCTTTACGGACATGGAGGGCATTGTCAACACCTACTGCGTTGAAAAGATCGAAACGCTGAATCCGAACGAGGTGGATGCGGTGCAGAACAGCGGATATGCTCTCGTCCTCTATACCTGCACCAAAGGCGGCAAGACCCGTGTGACGGTGTTCTGCAACCGTGAGGAGATAGCTGCACCTTCTCCGGCTCCGACGCCGATGGAAAAATGAGGTTGAATATGGCAAATAATATTATCAATTTGGACAGAAAAAGAAACCGCCGCTCTCGTGCCGACAGCGCCCATGGGATGAAGATGGAGCGCTGCGTTCTGTGCTGGCATCTGACCAATGTTCCCCAAAACACGCCGATCTCCCAGCGAAAATACTATGTCCAAGGACAGGGACAGCTTTGCGCGAAATGCTACTACGAGCTTTGCAAGCAAGGTGCGTTCTTTGGCGAGGACAATGTGAACTCATAACAATGATAGAGCAGAAAACAGATCAGAGGCTTACCTGCGGTCAGCGTTTTGGCCGCTGGACTGTGCTGGGTGGGTGTGTGACGACCCAGCGGGGTGAGCGGAAGTATCTGTGCCGCTGCGATTGCGGCACGGAGCGGTATGTGCTGGAGCGGTCATTGCTATATGGCGGATCTCAGAGCTGCGGCTGTCTGCGGAAAGAAATGGCGTATCAGACCAATGCTTACAACCTGCTGGGGCAGACTTTTGGTGAACTTCATGTCGTCGGGAAGAGCCGGAAGCGCACAAAAATGGGGTCATATTGGACTTGTCTGTGCAGTTGCGGTTATACATGCGAGGCAACGGCTTCCGAGCTTGTGTCCGGCCGTAAAACGCATTGCGGCTGTAAGAGCGTGAAAAACTACGCCACATCAGACATTACCGGCCAGAGGTTCGGCAGGTTGACTGCGCAATACTCTACGAAAAAACGGGATGCAAAGGGCTTTGTGATCTGGCATTGCCGGTGCGATTGCGGCAACGAGGCAGACATTTCCTATAACAGCCTTGTTTACTGCAATCAGATAAGCTGCGGCTGCAAGAAAAAAGAGCATGATAAGGCGCTGGGCGGATTCCTGACACATGTGGACGGCACCAGCATCGACGCGCTAAAAAGCAGTAAGCTTCCGTCAAATAATACGACCGGCGTAAAAGGCGTGTACCTGGTCAAAGGCCGTTATCTTGCGAAAATTGTGTTTCAGCGGCGGCAGTATTTCCTTGGGACATATCCTTCGGTTGAAGAAGCGGCTGAAGCCCGTAAAAAAGCGGAAGAAGCCATCCATGGCGAAGTTATCAGCTTTTACGAGAAGTGGTCAGAGAAAGCGGCTGCTGATCCTGTTTGGGCGAAAGATAACCCCATAAAAATCAGCGTCAGCAAAAGTGCCGATGCTGAACTGCGCGTGCAGTTGCAGCCGGACTTGTAACTGCGATTCAAGAACGCGGTCGTGAATCTGCTTCAGCAATATGGGGTGCCTGAATGAAAAAAGAAAACTCTTTGCAATCCTTCTGTGAGCGTCAGGACAGAATGTATCTTCTACAGGAGTGGGATCAGGAGAAAAATGCTCCGCTAACCCCTGATAGCGTACATAAAGGAAGCCATCAGAAAGTCTGGTGGCATTGTGAAAACGGGCATACATGGCGTTCAGAAATCAGGGTTCGTGCGAATGGTGCGCTGTGTCCTTACTGTACCAGGCGGATGCTCTGGGTTGAAAGCAATGATCTGCTCACATTGAATCCTGTGCTGGCTTCTGAATGGGACAACGAGAAAAATGGTGAATTAAAACCCTCGGATGTACTGGAAGGAAGTCATAAATATGTTTGGTGGAAGTGCCAAAGCGGGCACTCTTGGCGTGCCCGCATACTCAGCCGGAGCAGAGGCGCTGGGTGCCCGGTTTGCACTGGGAAGGCCGTGATACCCGGTGAGAATGATTTAGAGACGCTCTACCCAGACATCGCCGCGCAGTGGGACACGGAACGCAACGGGAGTCTGAGACCGGATCAGGTTACTTCCTTCAGCAACAGAAAGGTCTGGTGGCAATGCACACTTGGGCATGAATGGCAGGCCATTGTTGCTGCAAGAGCTGTAGAGAACTCCGGCTGCCCATACTGCACAGGACGGCGCGTTCTGGCCGGTTTCAACGATCTTGCAACGCTCCACCCGAAAATTGCAGCCCAGTGGGACGATACGCTGAATGGCACGTTGACCCCGGAAATGGTAACGCCGGGAAGTCACAAGCGGGTATGGTGGAAATGCGCTGAAGGGCATGTTTGGAAAACGGCCATCTACTCCCGAACCGGAAAGCAGAAATGTGGATGTCCCGTATGCGCCGGAAAAGCAACACGACAATTCAAATATGAGTAGCATTAGGCCAACCACTTACTCAGGTTTCTCCGGCTTCATTATCCACACCGACTGATACAGTTGAATATTTCAAAAGGACTCTCATTGCGGACTATATGCCCCAATCGAGAGTTCTTTTTCTGTTACATTATTAATCCAATATCTCTACATATGATAGCATCTATAAACCCACACATTCGTACAAACAAGGGCTATATTCAAACGAGAATAGCCACTGTATGGGCTAAAATATAATATGTGGAGGTGAAGTGATGACAGACAAGGAGTTTTCCCTGAGACTGGCCAAATTGAGAACGCAGAAGGGCGTTTCGGCTCGTGACATGAGCCTTTCAATGGGTCAGAATCCGGGTTATATCAACAATATTGAGACCGGGAAGTCTATGCCGTCGTTAAGCGGCTTCTTCTACATCTGCGATTATCTTGATATAACCGCAAGGGACTTCTTTGACGATGGGAATGAATATCCCGAACAGCTCAGAGCGGTTTTTCAGGATATGCAGAAACTGAGTCCTGAACAGCTACAGAACATTCATGCCATCGTTAAGGGACTGCTCCGATAGGCACACGCCATTCTGTCACCGATACAGCCAAGAGATCACGAAATCCGCACAGCCATGTTAGCCTTGTTATTTGCTCGGACGGCGCACCTCTGCGCTACCGGCGGTTTGCTGTGCAAGATCAGGCCAGTGCATGAAATTGACAGCATTATCGCAGAGCGGAACAGAACCCTCGCATGGAGGCGTACACCTACGGACAAATAATGACGTAGCACCACCAATGGTGGATGCTGCGGAAAAGGCTGCTTGATTGGATGATCAGGCAGTTTTTTGATTTGCAGAAAGGAGCGCAGCCATGAACAGTTCAGAGAACAACAATCGCGCAGCGTCCCAAGATTTCCAGACAGCACTTGGACTTCTGGAAGAACGGCTGCGTAGCTTGGAAGATTCAGAAGACATTATCGACGGCCTGCTGCAAGGTGCAGCGGAGTTTTACGGTGCGGCCAGAGCTTCTGTTGTAGAAGCGGACTGGGATTTGAAAATTGGACTGCTTACCTACGAATGGTGTGCGGAAGGCGTAGAGCACCAGAAGAACATGCTCCAGTATCTTGCCGTAGAGAGCTTCCCGCGATGGTGTGAATTTCTGTCGCTGAACCGGCCTGTTGTCATACCGGATATGGAGGCAATCAGGGATACATATCCGGATGAATATCAATTCTTCCAGCGCTACGGTGTGAAATCCATATTGGCAGCGCCGTTTTCCAAGCGCATCAATCAAGGCTATATCGCGGTTGACGACCCGACGCGCTTTCAGGACGATCCGACGTTCCTGTTCATCATCTCCTACGCGGTCGTTGTAGAGCTGAATGAGATCAAGCTGAGCCAATCCATTGCCGCGGCACAGCGGGCGTCGAAATACAGCGACCACGATGTCTATGTGAACTGCCTTGGGGATTTGGAGATCAGGAACGCGAAGGGCACGCTTACGGAAGAAGATATCTCGTCCGACCTCTGTCTGAATCTCTTTGCCCTTATCATCACGAATATGAAACGGGCATTAAAGATCGAGCGGTTGGCGGACGCGCTCTGGCCAGGCGATGTGATGGACAATCCGTATCGCTCCGTCAGCAATATTGCTTACCGGCTCCGACGTATTCTGAGCATTATTGATTTAGAAGATTTGATCGTCGGCCGTCATGGAACGTTTGTCATCAATCCGAAGTATAACGTCTATACAGATTTTGACCGTTTTGAGGACAACTGCCGCCGTATGGAAGCGGAGGCAAATCCAAAGGCACAATCCGAGCTTTATCAGGGAGCCGTCGAATTATATCGCGGTGATTTGTTTTCTAAAATCTCCTATCAGCATTGGCTGATGCCTAAAACGGCATATTATCACAACATCTTTCTTCGGATTATCAAGTGTTACATTGAGCGCAAGATGGAACAGGGAGCTTATTGTGCGGCGCACCGTGCGGTGGTTGATGCGATGAGCCTTGATCCTTATGACAGCGAGTTGAACACCGACATGATTCTTATCATGTACCATAGAGGCGGCGCAGAGCTGGCAAAAAGCTTCCTGCAAACTGCGAAAGCCTACATAAGCGAAGAACAGATCGAATCTGCGCAGCAATTATGGGAGAGAACATAAAGCGCCCGTGCGTCTCCCGTGCGGCGCTGGTGAGGGTGCTCGCGCGGCTTTTTTGCGGCAAAACTGCTGCAAAAATAAGGCTGAAATATGGCTCTGGCTGAGATTACCCGTCTGGTATGATCCCATTACCGGCTGAACAAGCCGGAATGGAACCGGATGGGGGATCTTTATGGGCCGCTATAAGCCGACAGGGGCATGGCTCCTGCCGGGACTCTTGGTTTCTTTTTTACGGAGCGCGATTGTAAGCGCCCCGTATGCCCTGCGGCCTCTTCCGGATGCGCCGCCCCACCACAATCTCATATCGCCCCATTCTGCCCGCAGCAATCATGCTGCGGGCTTTTCTGCGTCTTTAGGGCTTCACTGCCGTTCTCCGCCTCTGCGCGTTTGAAATTCCCACATTTCAAATTCACGGAGGTTTTTATGTATTACAACACGAAGGGCGGAGCGCGGATTCGTGAGCTTCGCATTGCAAAGAACTTCACACAGGATGATCTGGCAGAACATATGCACAGCAAGAAAACAGTTTTAATTGTTGATCTGATGAATGCAGCGGACACGGAGTTGATACGCTTGGATTTCAGATCATCAGCACTCAGTCGGCATGACAAAGAATTTCGCCGGTTCTGCAACTATTGTACAGAAAATGGAATTCAAACTTATGATGCAGAAACCGGACCGCGGTACTTCAGTTCTCGTTTTGAGTTGAACATCGGCGACGCCAATATAAAATTGAACAGGCAGCAGCTTGATGCGCGCAATTCAATCCGTTTTTGGGACGATATCTTTCAATTTGGATATGCATTACGATACAGTCATCATGACTTTAGTCGAGCATAACTATATAGCCTATCTGGGCGGGGATGACTACGTTTACTATTTTGCGCACAAGGGTAAACGACGAACTGTAGAGAAGTCCGAGTATTCCAGAGCGTGGAGGGAATACTGGAGCGATAAAGAAAGTGGAATGGACTATTATACAGCTATTTACACTATGATTGTTCATTATGGTGGAGTCGCAAGAAAGCAGGCGGTTCCTACCGTCAATGCGATTTATGGTAAAAAGATTGATGAAATGCTGTCTTACATTGAGCAGAGCATTGAAAATGAGATTGTCCATGAGCTATATGCCGAGGAGCCTGAATTGGACGAGGAGATTCTTAAGCAAATGCTGCCAGATGACGCAGATTGGGATGAAGATATCGAAAAAGATGGAGAGATGTGAAAACACCTCTCCATTTGTTTATAGATGTTCAAAGATGATAAAAGATGCTCTATCACGCTCTCCTGAGCTTGCTTTTGGTTTGCTGTAATTGCGCCAAGGGAGAAAAGCGGTCATAGTTCTTTGAAATGTCCGCATCATAAATGGCACAATAGTGTTTGGTCATGGCAAGGGTAGAATGCCCCAGCAGCTTTTGAAGCATAAACGCATCCCCGCCACAGTCAACCAGATATTTACGGGCAAATGTATGACGAAACAGGTGAATGCTTGTCTTCTCCACCCCGCGAGAGCGATTATAGTGGGCAATGGCAAGACGCAGGGCATTTTCGGAAAGCATTTCCCCATACTGATTACAGAACAGATACTCCTCCGGTTCTCCCTTGCGTATCGTCATGTATTCCCGGAGAATGGAAACCATCTTAGAACACAATGGAACCACCTGAACCTTTCCGTTCTTCGTTTGCCGATACACAATCTGCCTCGCCCCCAAATCCACATCCCGGTTCTGAATATTCCGCACTGTCGCCGCGCGGCAGCCAGTATTTAGCAGAAAATTGATAATGACCCAGTTTCGATATTCCGCAAAGGAACAATCTGATTTTGGCTTTTCAAGCAAAAGGGAAAGCTCTTCATCGGTATAGGTTTCCTTTACCGTCTCCTTGTCCTTCATATTGGGGATTGTCAGGTCAGCCCGTCCTTCCCTCTGGCACCAATTTAAAAAGGTTCTGAACACCCGCACATAGGTAGAAATAGAATTGTGCGCAAGCCCTGCCGCCCGCATTCCACAGACTATGCTTTCCAAGTCTCTTTTGGAGAGAGCTGCTATCGGTTGCTCAATATCCAGATACTTTGAAATGTTGTGAAGATGTTGGTGATAATTGCGAATGGTAATATCCGAAACGCCCTCCGCCGTTTTAGCCAAAATAAAATCCTGGTACCCCTCCGCCACGGACTGTCCAATGTGTCCATTCATTGTGATTTTTCTGCCCAAAATAAGACCGCATCCCTTCATCCAAAAGTGATAGAAAGGGATGCGGTCTGACTGTATTCTTCAAAACAGAGAAATTCAAGATTTTCTTACGTAAAAGCGCCGAAAACAAAAAAACCTCTGAAACCCGAAGGTTCCAGAGGCTTTGGAGCTGCTAGCCAGATTTGAACTGGCGACCTCATCCTTACCAAGGATGCGCTCTACCGACTGAGCTATAGCAGCATATTCATTTCTGCGTCCGCTTCACCCGGACAGCTTCACTATTATATAATAGAGTCTGCGAATTGTCAAGCTTTTTTTGCGAAAAAAGCAGGATTTTGCTTGCCGGAAGAAGCGCCTGCCGCCGCGTATGACGGCAGGCGTTTTTTCCTCATTTTGCAAGGTTTACACCAGCTCGATGACTGCCATCTCAGCAGCATCTCCCCGGCGGGCGCCGGTGCGGGTCACTCTGGTGTAGCCGCCGTTGCGGTCAGCGTACTTCGGAGCGATCTCCTTGAACAGCTTGTTGGCAACGTCTTCCTTGGTGATGAAAGACAGCGCCTTACGGTAAGCTGCCAGGTTGCCCTTCTTGCCCAGAGTAATCATTTTCTCAACCACAGGCTGGACTTCCTTGGCACGATAGAAGGTGGTCTCCATCTTGCCATTGGCCAGCAGGTCGGTTACCTGCTGACGCAGCAGGGCCTTTCTCTGTGCGCTGGTTTTACCCAGCTTACGAGTGCCGAACATGAACGTTTCCTCCTTTTTTGAAAGGTATCTCGATACTTATCTCAGGAAGCTCTGATAAAATCGGCAAGAGCTGACAGCGAGTGATTTTGTTCCCATGCAAAGGCTGGAAAACGGAGGAATACTGAATGTATTTCCCATTTTTCAGCCTGCGGCATGGGGGCAAAAGGCCCGCTGCTCAGCCGCAGACGATTGATTCAGAGTTTCCTCATGTGTTGCTGCCAGAATCCTCGCTGGCCAGGGACAGCCCCATCATCTCCAGCTTCTTCTGTACCTCGTCCAGAGACTTCTTGCCCATGTTGCGGACCTTCATCATGTCCTCGCCGGTCTTGTTGATCAGGTCGGCGACGGTGTTGATGTTGGCACGCTTCAGGCAGTTGAAGCTGCGGACAGACAGATCCAGCTCATCAATGGTCATGGACAGCTTGGCGTCGGGGCGGTCAGCGGTCTTCTCCACGACCGTGGAGGAAGTGCTGACGGAATCGGACAGGTTGGTAAAAACCGTCAGATGATCGCTCAGGATCTTCGCGCCCAAAGACACGGCGTCCTTGGCAGTGATGGTGGAATCCGTCCAGACCTCAAGGGTCAGCTTGTCGAAATCGGTCTTGTCGCCGACTCGAGTCGGCTCCACCGTGTAATTCACCTTGGTAACAGGCGAATAGATGGAGTCAATGGGAATCACGCCGATGACGGTCTGGGGCGTCTTGTTCCGGTCAGAGGAAACATAGCCGCGACCCTGTGCCAGAGTGATCTCCATATTAAACGTGGCGTCCTCGCCCAGAGTGCAGATGTGCAGCTCCGGGTTCAGAATCTCAACCTCGGCATCGGCCTTGATATCGCCGGCAGTGACCTCACAGGGGCCAACTGCGTCGATATGCACGGTTTTGACGCCTGCGCAGTGCAGCTTCGGGGTTATCCGCTTGACGTTCAGGACGATCTCCGTCACATCCTCGGTGACACCGGGGATGGTGGAGAACTCGTGCTGCACGCCCTGAATCTTCACAGAAGTTGCAGCATAGCCTGGCAGACTGCTCAGCAGAATGCGGCGCAGGGAGTTGCCCAAAGTCATGCCGTAACCGCGCTCCAGAGGCTCCACCACATACTTGCCGTAAGAGGGGTCCTCCGGGGCATCAAGACAGGTGATACGGGGCTTTTCAATTTCTACCATGAATCAAAACCCTCCTTAATGGTATGGGGAGAATGTCTCCCCACATAACAATGATGCGTACTGTAGGGGGGATGGCATTACTTGGAGTACAACTCGACGATGAGATGCACAGCGATATCGAAGTCGATATCTGCCTTGGTGGGCAGAGCAATGACCTTACCCTGGAGGGTGTTCTTATCACGATCCAGCCACTTGGGGGCAGCAACGAAAGCATCGTCTTCCTTCAGCTTCTTGAAGAAAGCGTTGGAGGAGGCTTTCTCGGAAACAGCGACCACATCGCCAACCTTGATCAGGTAGCTGGGGATGTTGACATGGTTGCCGTTGACGGTGAAATGGCCGTGGTTCACCAGCTGGCGAGCCTGACGGCGGGTATTGGCGAAGCCCAGACGGTACACGACGTTGTCCAGCCGACGCTCGCAGTAGGTCAGCAGCACCTCACCGGTGTTGCCCTCGGCGCGGGCGGCCTTGTCGTAGTAGTTCCGGAACTGCTTCTCCTGAATACCGTAAACAAATTTGACCTTCTGCTTCTCGGTCAGCTGAGTGGCGTACTCAGACTTCTTCGCTCTTCTCTGGCCGCCGGGGTTCTTGTTGGAAGTCTTGTTGTAACCCATCGCGGCAGGAGAAACGCCCAGCGTTCTGCAACGCTTCAGCACGGGCTGCATATTCTTAGCCATAACGCAAATTCCTCCTATACCTTAATCAGACACGACGTCTCTTGGGAGGACGGCAGCCATTGTGAGGAATGGGAGTCACGTCCTTGATCATAACGACTTCCAGGCCGGCAGTCTGCAGGGCGCGGATAGCAGCCTCACGTCCCTGACCGGGGCCCTTCACATAGACCTCAACGGTCTTCAGGCCATGCTCCATCGCAGCCTTGGCAGCGGTCTCAGCCGCGGTCTGGGCAGCGAAAGGAGTGGACTTCTTGGAACCACGGAAGCCCAGTCCGCCGGAGGAAGCCCAGGACAGGGCATTACCTTCCAGATCGGTGATGGTGACCATGGTGTTGTTGAAAGAGGAACGGATATGTGCCGCACCCTTTTCTACGTTCTTGCGCTCGCGACGGCGCTTGATAACCTTCTTAGCAGCAGCTTTAGCAGCCATTTACATATCCCTCCTTACTTCTTCTTGTTTGCAATGGTCTTCTTGGGACCCTTGCGGGTACGGGCGTTGGTCTTCGTCCGCTGGCCGTGCACAGGCAGGCCGCGGCGATGACGCATGCCGCGATAGCAGCCGATCTCACTCAGCCGCTTGATGTTCATAGCGGTCTCCCGGCGCAGGTCGCCTTCGATGATATAGTGATGCTCGATCGCATCACGCAGCTTGGCTTCCTGTTCCTCGGTCAGGTCCTTGACGCGGATATCGGGGTCGATACCGGTCACTTCCAGAACCTTGGCTGCACGGGCGGGGCCGATGCCATAGATATAGGTCAGAGCAACCTCGATCCGCTTGTCGCGGGGAAGATCAATACCAGAAATACGTGCCATATTCTTTCAGCACCTCCTATTAGCCTTGTCTCTGCTTATGCTTGGGGTTTTCGCAAATTACCATAACGCGACCCTTGCGCTTGATGATCTTACACTTTTCGCACATGGGTTTAACGGACGGTCTTACCTTCATACTGTTTAACCTCCATATGAGAATGTCTTCTCTGAATTTACTTGCTTCTCCATGTGATCCGGCCTTGGGTCAGGTCATACGGAGACATTTGAACGGTTACTTTGTCACCGGGCAAGATCTTAATGAAATTCATTCTGAGCTTGCCGGAAATGTGTGCCAGAATGGTGTGTCCGTTGCCGATGTCAACTTTGAACATAGCGTTCGGCAAAGCATCTGTTACGATGCCCTCAATCTCGATTACGTCGTCTTTCGCCAAGTTAATTACCCTCCCAGGTTGTTCGCTTGCATTTCCCTGGCGAGGAACGCCAGGTCTCTTCGTAATTCGCTGTTGAGCACTTTGTCGCCGGAAAGGATCTTGCCGGCAACTCTGGTCTCAGAGCGAAGGACTTTTTTTGTGTGCTTCCGTTTTTTCCGCTTGGGTTTCTCTATGGTGCGGTCTTTCCCGTTGGCCAGGAACAGGTAAACAGGATCTGCGTCTATCACGTAAAACCATTCGCCCTGATCCCGTCCGGCGGTCGACATCACCACGTCCGAAATCTGAATGTCTGGCAAATCGGAGTCCATAGATCAAAGTCCTTCGGTGACGGTGAGTATTTCCGGCTCGCCGTCGGTGATGAGTACAGTATTTTCATAGTGAGCCGAGAGCTTTCCGTCGGCAGTCACCGTGGTCCAGCCATCCTTGAGAACACGGACTTCATAGGTGCCAATGTTCACCATCGGCTCTACTGCGATGGTCATGCCGGGGAGCAGCCTTGGCCCCCGGCCGGGATTTCCGAAATTCGGAACTTCCGGCTCCTCATGCAGGTTGCGTCCTACGCCGTGACCTACGAAGGAACGCACAACTGCAAAACCGTTAGACTCCACATACGTTTGAACCGCGTGGGAGATATCTTGCACACGCATGCCCTTTTTGGCGAACCGGATGCCCTCGAAGAAGGACTGCCGGGTCACGTCAATGAGCTTCTGCGCTTCGGTGCTGATGCTGCCGCAGGCATAGGTTGCTGCACAATCGCCATGAAATCCCTTGTAGTACGCGCCCACGTCCACCGACACGATGTCCCCGTCTCTCAGAATGTAATGTCCCGGAATTCCGTGGATGACCGTGCTGTTGACGCTGATGCACGCGCTGGCAGGATAGCCGCTATAGTTCAGGAACGACGGTTTCGCGCCCTGAGACACGATATAATCGTGAACGGCCTGATCGATCGCCTTTGTCGATACGCCGGGTCTTACCATTTTCCCTGCCAAAGCACGGGCTGCCGCGGTAATTTTACAGGCCTCGCGCATCGCTTCCAGCTCATGTTCATTTTTGATTGAGATCATGCCTTTGCCCCTATCGCCTTGAGGATATCCTCATTGGCACCTTCAATGGACTGGCTTCCGTTGACCGTGCGGAGTCTGCCCAGCTTGCCGTAGAAGTCCTTCAGGACTTCGGTGGAAGCGTGGTAGACCTGCAGGCGCTTGCGCACCGTCTCCGGTGCGTCGTCCTTGCGGACGATCAGCTCGCTGCCGCAGGCGTCACAGATGCCATCCTTTTTGGGAGGATTGGCGACGATGTGATAGCTGGCGCCGCACTTGGGGCAGACACGCCGCCCGGTCATCCGGCTCTCAATCGCACTGTCGTCAACCTCGATGGAAACTACATGGTCGATACGAATTCCCTTGGCT
>ERZ773130.2028-NODE-2028-length-16710-cov-4.404503_pt1 | contig 16710 bp, 14 predicted proteins | sample MGYA00511919_ERZ773130 | MGnify/ENA primary metagenome ERZ773130 (study PRJEB29015, sample SAMEA2737851) | human gut metagenome | biome: human gut; feature: human-associated habitat; material: faeces | place: China | collected 2012 ...
ATATCACTGCGCGGCAGCGCAATATCACTTTTGCGTCAGCAAAAATATCACGCCGAGCGCGGCGAGGCATATCACTGTCTCTTTACAGGTAAAGAGTTTTATGATATAATTCGTTGGGGTGATAATTTATCTTTCGGATTATTAAGACCCATATTTCTTTTTGCGCGCAGAAATAAAAAGGAACAAGTTCCTGCAAGCATTTAATTTGCGGAGGGCATATGGCGGAAACAGAGCTTTCAAGGGCATACTTACAGACCGACACCTGCTACAGCGAGGACGATATTGCCGCGATCGGCGACGACGGGATTCTTTTTTCGGATGGCTGCAAGGCTTCCTTTGCAGCATGCGCCGAAACCTATGCGGAAATCAACCGGGTGCAGACCGGGCGCTGCATCGGATGCCGGGACATTACGGCGTGGCGCTTTGTACTCTACACATTGCCGCATCCTACGGTGATTCAGTTTCACAAAAAGCCGTGGATCGCGGAGTTGTTCTCCACGCCTGCCCATCAGCGCTTTTTCAAGTTGCAAAAAGCCATTGCGGGCAAAGGCTTTTCCACCCTGGATCTGTCCTGACAGCCCCGTATATCCGAAAATATTCTTTCAAAAAGTTGCGGACACGTATGTGTTCGCAACTTTTTTTCCGTGATAAATGCTTCCGGGAGCGGTAGAATATGGACGTAAACACAAGGCGGGTGTATGATTCACCGCGTTGCACGGGGATATTCCGAAGTGTATGACGGCTTTGCTGTTTGCGCGATGGCAATCACGATGTGATGGGGTTCGACTCCCCGAATGTTTGGGCGAAAGCCCGCATGCGTCGCAAGACGCCCAAGGATGCGGAAAGTGTACCTTTCCGGTGCGGAAGATGCGTTTACATCGCTCCGCGGCTGTTTTACCCGATCTGTCTGCCCCGCCGCGGCGCGCTGTGCGCGTCGGCGGCAATGCGGCGGCAGCCATGCCGCCTGCCGGATACCGTTTCTCCGCTGCAAACGCCAGACCGCGTGTTCCGCCTTTGCAGCCGAAAACTCAAGGCAGGCGCCGCCGACGCCGCATGGGCAGGCATATCCCGATTCTTATTCTCTCGGAGGATTTACATATGACGACCGTAATCATCAACGAAAACCAGAACGGACTCCTTTTCAAAAACGGCAAGTATCAGAAGACCGTCGGCGCGGGCAAATACCGCCTGTTCGGCGGCAGAACCATGGAGATCCTCGAGCAGGGGAAGATCATCGACAGCAAATACTGCGCGCTGGATACCCTGCTCGCACACCCGGATTTTGCAAAGCTGGTCTCGACCGTGGAGGTCGGCGACGAGCAGATCGCCCTGCACTTCGTGAACGGCAGCTTCAGATGCGCCATCGCCAGACCCGGGAAATACGCCTTCCGCAACGGGGGCGACACGCACGAATTCCGCATGGTGGACATTTCCGCCCCCGAGGTTCCTGCGGATTTCCCGCGCTACATTCTCGACAGGATGCAGCCGAGCCTTTACAAAACGGTCGAGGTGGCGGCTTATCAGAAGGCGCGCCTGTTCTTCGACAACAAATTTGTGCGGCTGCTCGAGCCCGGCACCTATGCCTTCTGGAACGGCGGCGTGAAGGTGGACGTTGACTTCGTGGACACGCGCCTTTTGCAGATGGACATCACCGGGCAGGAGATCATGACGCAGGACAAGGTCGCGCTGCGCATCAACTTCGTGTGCAGCTACCGCATCACGGACTACGTCCGCATTCTCACCGAGATCGACAACTATGTCGAGCAGCTTCACATCGCGGCACAGCTTGCCCTGCGGGATTTTGTCGGCAAATACCGACTGGATGAGATCCTGGAAAACAAGGAGGGGCTTTCCCGCTTTGTACTTGCGCGCCTGCGGGAGAAGGAGGCGTCGCTTTTCGTGGAAATCAAAGACGCGGGTGTCAAGGACATCATTCTCCCCGGCGAGATCCGCGAGATCATGAACACGGTGCTCGTCGCCGAAAAGCGGGCGCAGGCGAACGTCATCTCCCGCCGCGAAGAAGTCGCGTCCACGCGGTCGCTGCTCAACACGGCGAAACTGATGGAGGAGAACCAGACGCTGTACAAGCTCAAGGAGCTGGAATACGTTGAGCGCATCTGCGAGAACATCGGCAGCATCACGCTTGCCGGCAGCGGAGACCTTTTGTCGCAGCTGGTCGGCGTGTTGGGCGCAAAGAAGGGCTGACGTCGGACGGCAGCCCCCACAGCAGAAAATTACAACCGCAAAACCAACCCGGCGCCGGCAGAAAGCCGCCGCCGGGTTGGTTTTCTGCGGATTGCGCGAAACTGCCGGATACGGTTCGTTTTTTATTTGTATCGGCTCCCCCCAGCCTGCACGCACAATTGACAAAAATTGCGGATTGTGGTATATTGTAATCGTACAAATAATGGGAGTTCTGCATAACTGACCCTGCAAGGTTTGCAAAGCCCGGTCGGCAAGTGTGTTCGGAACTGCAAAAGGAGTAAACCATGATTACCGGAGAACTGAAAAACCGAATCGACAGCCTATGGGATGTGTTTGCCGCGGGCGGACTTGTCAACCCGCTGGATGTGATCGAGCAGATCACCTATCTGATGTTCATTCACGACCTGGATGACAGCGACAATCTGCGCGCCAGGGAGAGCGCGATGCTGGGACTGCCGCATCAGAGCATTTTCGCGGACGAGGTTTCTGTCGGCGGGCACACAGTGGACGGCAGACAGCTGCGCTGGTCGGTTTTTCATGATTATCCGGCAGAACGGATGTATACGGTCGTGCAGGAATGCGTGTTCCCGTTTATCAAAGGCTTGCACGCGGATAAGGACAGTGCCTATTCCAAGTATATGGACGATGCCATTTTCAAGATTCCCACGCCGCTGCTGCTCTCCAAGGTGGTGGACGCACTGGACGAAATCTATCGCCTGATGAATGAATCCCAGGCGGCCGATGTGCGCGGCGATACCTATGAATATCTGCTCTCCAAGATTGCACAGTCCGGCTTGAACGGGCAGTTCCGCACGCCCCGCCATATCATCCGCATGATGGTGGAGATGATGGACCCCAAAGCAGATGACATCATCTGCGATCCGGCATGCGGCACCTCCGGTTTTCTCGTTGCCGCCGGGGAGTATCTGCGCGAGACGCGTCGGGAAGAGATCTTCTTCGACCGCCAAAAGAAAGATCACTATATGAATCATATGTTCCACGGCTACGACATGGACCGCACGATGCTCCGCATCGGCGCGATGAACATGATGACGCACGGCGTGGATAACCCCATTATCGAGTATCGCGACAGCCTTTCGGACCGAAACACCGACAAGGAGAAATACAGCCTGATCCTCGCCAATCCCCCGTTCAAGGGGAGCCTGGATGCCGACACGGTTTCCGCCGATCTGCTCCGGGTGTGCAGGACGAAAAAGACCGAGCTTCTGTTCCTCGCGCTGTTTTTGCGAATGCTTCGCACAGGCGGCAGATGTGCCTGCATCGTCCCGGACGGCGTGCTGTTCGGCTCGTCCGCGGCGCACAAAGCAATCCGGAAGGAACTTGTCGAGAACAACCGGCTGGAAGCGGTGATCTCCATGCCGTCCGGCGTGTTCAAGCCGTATGCGGGCGTTTCAACCGCGATTCTCATCTTCACGAAAACGGGGCACGGCGGCACGGACCGCGTCTGGTTCTACGATATGCAGGCGGACGGTTTTTCGCTGGATGATAAACGCGTGCCTGTCGCCGAAAACGACATCCCCGACATCCTTGCCCGGTTCAAAAACCTCGATGCGGAGACCGAACGCGCCCGCACCGAAAAGTCCTTCTTTGTTCCCAAGACGGAGATCGTGGAAAACGGCTATGACCTGTCCATCAACAAGTATAAGAAGACCGAATACAAGCCGGTCGAGTACCCGCCCACGCGCGAAATCATGGTGGAACTGCGGAAGCTGGAGCAGGAAATCGGCACAGCGATGGATGAATTGGAGGAAATGCTGAATGGAGAGAAAACAGATGAAAGAGAATAATCAGCTGCAAATGTTTGAAAATCAGGCAATCCGAACCGCCTGGGATGCAGAAAAGGAAGAATGGTATTTTTCCGTGGTTGATGTCGTGGCGGCGTTGACGGAAAGCACCGATATGCGAAAAGCAAGCACCTATTGGGCTGTGTTGAAAAAACGCTTGAAGAACGAGGGGGCGGATGAGTTGCTTACAAATTGTAAGCAACTCGGGATGAAGTCGCCCAAAGACGGCAAGCGATACAAAACCGATGTTGCGACCACAGAGCAGATTCTCCGGATCATTCAATCCATTCCGTCCAAGAAGGCGGAGCCCTTCAAGCAGTGGATGGCAATGGTGGGGCGCGAGCGCATTGAAGAGATCGCTGCTCGGCAGCACGGTGGTCGGCATGATCGAGGGCGTTGCCAAAGAGAAAGAAGAAAAATAAAAAATGCGGCTGCGTAAATTTGTGGGGATGGATGGATGAGAGCAAAACTCGAAGATGTATGTGACCGCGGCTCATCGAATCTGCGGCAATCAGATGTTGAAGGAAAAAACGGAGACTACCCGATTTATGGTGCATCCGGCTATATAGGAAATGTCGATTTTTATCATCAGGAATTGCCCTATGTGGCGGTCGTGAAGGATGGTGCAGGGGTAGGTAGAACCATGCTGCTTCCTGCAAAGTCATCGGTTATCGGAACAATGCAGTATCTTCTGCCGAAAAAGAATGTGTTGCCAGCGTATCTTTACTATGTTGTCCGGTATATGCATTTGGAAAAGTATTTTTCGGGGGCGACAATTCCGCATATCTATTTCAGAGATTATAAAAACGAAGAATTTAACTTGCAGTCAATAGATCGACAGACAGAAATCGTTGATGCGTTAAGCAAAGTGGAGTCAATCATCTCCGCCCGACAGCAACAGCTTCAAAAGCTGGACGAACTCGTCAAAGCCCGATTTGTCGAGATGTTTGGTGATTCGGAATTCAATACGATGCAATGGCCGACAAAAAAATTATCGGAGTTATGTGCTGTTAGTTCGAGTAAGCGAATATACCAAAATGAGCAAAGCACAGAAGGCGTTCCGTTCTTGCGGATTTCGGATTTGAATGAGCGTATCGACAATGTAAAAAACGCGCCCGAATTGTTCATTCCAATCAATAAGTATAATGAACTAAAAGAGAATGGTTTAGTTCCGACAGAAGGTGATATTCTTGTAACTTCGAGAGGGACGCTTGGCAGATGTTACATCGTTAGACCAGAAGATGAATTCTATTTTCAGGATGGAATGATAAGCTGGCTCTCTGATTTGAACAGTCAAATTACGAGTGTATATTTATCTCAGTTGTTTGCAATGTCAGGAATTCAGAAGCAAATTGCAAGTTTGCAGGCGGGGTCAACGGTGGCCTACTTATCAATAACAATGTTGAAAAAACTTAATATTATGTTACCGCCGCTTGACCGCCAGGAGCAATTCGCGGCCTTCGTTGAACAGACCGACAAATCAAAAGCTGCCGTACAAAAATCATTGGATGAAGCACAACTGTTGTTTGACAGTCTGATGCAAAAGTATTTTGGATAAAGGAAAGAAGGGGTAATAGTGAAGCAAAAATTAGAGCAGGTTGTTGGTTTTGCAATTGATTTTATAGGAACCGGCAGCTTTTTCTATTGCTTTTTCTACATAGTGCTTGGCATATTGCATCGTATGAAACTTATTTCCATAGCAACGCAATCAAAAATTTCGTTGATTTTGGCTGTAGCCTTTGCGATTGCTTTTTGTGGATATTCAATCTATCGGACAAAAGCAAAAAGAAAAACGAAATTTGACAACTGGCTCTCAATGAATTACCCGAGGCTTTTATTACATTGCGTTGTTGCTTTGATTTGCTTTGGCTCTATTGACAATGAAGTGAAGTTTTCAATTTCAGACTTAAAGGATATAGTTTCATTAGAGTGGACAATACTTGGAGTAACCATGGCTATATTCTTTGTTTGGAACGCGTTTATTGTGGATTATTTGGAGAAAAGAAAGCCTGTCCAATCTAATGATGCATCTCCGGCTTCGCGAATAAAATATATCAGCGATAAAAGTGCGTTTTTTCAAAAGGCGAGCATGACATTCAATTTAGTAACGCTCTTGACAATAGAAGTATTTCTATTGGTTGCGGCGACGGTATTAGCATACATGTTTACAGGAGAACCAACACGTTTTGCGCAGGACATCACAATAATTTCGTTTTATTTTTCAACAAATGTTATATTGCAATTGTTTCTTGAGATTATAAAGCCGATAAAAGAAGCAAAACATAGTTTGTTGAAAGATACATATGTTTCAAATACAGAGGTCGAAGAACAGAATCAAATATTAGATAAAAGAGAAAGATTTTTGCAAACCATGAAGGGGATAAAGTCTTCAACAGCTTTTGCAGACGAAAAGAAAGAGGACATAATAGCCGCATTGCTTCACGAGTATTTAGGTGTTGCAGATGCAAAGCCTGTTTCGGATGACAAGGGTAATGATAAAAAGGATACGCAGCAACAAAACCATGATTCATAAAGCAATTGTGAACTTTAAGATATTGCGGGGGCATCATCGCGGGGGAAAGGATAGGCAGGGGTATGTCTGTATCAATTGACAAAGTGCTGGAGAAAGTATTCGACAATTTGAAAAAACTCACGCCAGCTTTGGCGGCATTGTGTATAGGAACAGCAGTTATGCTCTTTTTCCCTAAAAGCTGGCTCCAAAAACTATATCTTGATACAGTTCCGGAACATCTTATGTCTGCGATAGGCGCGCTATTTATCATTTCGGCTGTCCTTGTTTTAGTGATAACCGCGACAGCGCTGTCTAAGAGAGTATCGCTATGGCGAGCAATTAAAATTGGTGAAAAGCGTTTGGAATCATTGTCGATCGAAGAAAAGGAAATTATCATTGTAATGTATAATCAGCCGGGGCATGTTTTGTCGATGGATGAATCAGGTGGGTTGGCTCCGATTTGGAGAAGTCAACGCATAGTCGGAAGGGCGGCGTCGATCAGCGATGGAGTTGGAAGGTTTACCTTTAAGCACTTTTTGCAGCCGTGGGTTGTGAAGTATATCGAAAAGCATCCGGACTTCTTTCCGATGACCAAACAAGAGATAGAACAAGCGTATACAGAATATATGAACAGAATATATGAATAGTATACGGCTTTGAGTTCATCAAAGGAAAGATATTGCATAGGATTTTCAGCCTGTGTATATATGAGGTGATCATATGACCAACTTTGACATTTTCCTCGCCGCTCCACAATTTGAACCTTTTGCATCCGTGGCTGTCTCGGCGGAGCGCATCTTACATATAGACCCGGCTGCCTGCGTGGGGAACTGCCGGCGCGCGATGGAGCTTGCCGTCAAATGGATGTATTCCGTGGACGGTTCTTTGGCGATGCCGTACGACGACAAGCTGATCAGCCTCATCAATGCCGAGGACTTCCGCGACATTGTCGGCATCGACCTTTGGCGGCGGATGGATCTCATCCGCAAGCTGGGCAACGATGTGATGCACACCGGCAAAAAAATCACCGGGGAGCAGGCGGCGCTCTGCCTGGAAAACCTGTTCGTTTTCCTGGATTTTGTCGCATATTGCTACAGCGAGAATTATACCGAGCGGCATTTTGACCGCACGCTGCCGGCGCAGCCTGCCGAGATGCCCGCTGCCCCGGCGCCGGAAGTGCCGGACGTGGATCTGGCGGCGCTCATGGCAGAAAACGCCGCGCTGAAAGCCGAGCTGACCGCCCGCCGCGCCGCGCAGCAGCAGACCTATGTGCCGAAGCCGCTTGAGATCTCCGAATACAAAACCCGCAAAATCTACATTGACGCGATGCTGGAAGAAGCGGGATGGACGGAGGGCAGGGACTGGCAGATTGAAGTGGAACTGCCGGGGATGCCCAACCGCGCCGAGGTCGGCTATGCCGACTATGTGCTGTACGGGGACGACGGCAGACCGCTTGCGGTGATCGAGGCAAAGCGCACCTGCGTGGATGCGGCGAAGGGGCGGCAGCAGGCGAAGCTGTATGCCGACCTGCTTGAAAAGAAGTATCGCCGCCGCCCGGTCGTTTTTCTGACAAACGGGTTTGACACGCGGATCGCGGACAACCTGTATCCCGAGCGGAAGTGCGCGACGATCTGGTCAAAGCGCGACCTCGAGAAGCTGTTTAATTTGCAGACGATGCGGACAAGCCTGAAAAATGTCAGCGTCAACCGGCAGATTGCCGGGCGCTACTATCAGGAGGCTGCCATCAAAGCGGTCTGCGATGCCTTTGACCGCAAGAACCGCCGCCGCGCCCTGCTCGTGATGGCGACCGGCTCCGGCAAGACCCGCACGGTGATCGCACTCTGCGATGTCCTGCTGCGGCACGGCTGGGTGCGGAACATTCTGTTTCTGGCGGACCGCAATTCGCTTGTCACGCAGGCGAAGCGCAGCTTTGTCAACCTGCTGCCCAGCCTGTCCGTGACCAACCTCTGCGAAGAAAAGGACAATTACAGCGCGCACTGCGTGTTTTCCACCTATCAGACGATGTACAATGTGATCGACGAGGCGCGCGACGAGAATGGGAAAATCTTCACAAGCGGACACTTTGATCTCGTCATCTGTGACGAGGCGCACCGCTCGATCTACAACAAGTATCAGGATATTTTCAACTATTTCGATGCGCCGCTTGTCGGCTTGACGGCCACGCCGAAGGACGAGATCGATAAGAACACCTATGAGATCTTTGAGCTGGAAAACGGCGTGCCGACCTACGGATACGAGCTGGCGCAGGCGGTAAAGGACGGCTATCTCGTCGATTATGTGTCGGTGGAGACCAAGCTGAAGTTCATCGAGCAGGGCATTGTGTACGACGAGCTTTCCGAGGAGGACCGCCTCGCCTATGAGAACACCTTTGAGGATATGGACGGCGAACTGCCCGAACGGATTTCTTCCTCGGCACTGAATGAATGGGTGTTCAACGAGGACACGATCCGGCAGGTTCTGCACACCCTGATGCGGGACGGCATCAGAATCGACTACGGCAGCAGGCTGGGCAAGACGATCATTTTCGCCAAGAATCACAGGCATGCCGAAAAGATATTTGAGGTCTTCAACCGGGAATATCCGCATCTGCCCGGCTTTGCCGGGGTCATCGACAACTATATGACCTATGCGCAGAGCGTCATAGACGAGTTTTCCGACCCGCGGAAGCTGCCGCAGATTGCGATATCGGTCGATATGCTCGATACGGGCATTGACGTGCCGGAGGTGCTGAACCTTGTCTTCTTCAAAAAGGTCATGAGCAAGGCGAAGTTTTGGCAGATGATCGGCAGAGGCACGCGCCTGTGCCCCGGGCTGCTGGACGGCGCGGACAAAACCAAGTTTTACATTTTCGATTTCTGCGGGAACTTCGAGTTTTTCCGGATGAACGACGGCAAGCCGACCGCCAACATGATGGCGCTGCCGGGCGCGATCTTCCGCCTGAAGGCGCAGATCGCATTCAAATTGCAGGACATCGCGTTTCAGACGGAAGAACTGATCGCGTTCCGCGCTTCGCTGGTTGCGGATATGGTGCGGAAGGTGCGCGAACTGAACCGGGACAATTTTGCTGTGCGGCAGCATCTGAAGTATGTGGATCTGTATGCCGCAGAAGAAAGCTATGCTTCGCTGACCTATGCGGACACGCTGATGATTGAGCAGGAGCTTGCGCCGCTGACCCTTCCGGATGCGGATGCGGCTTCGGCGGTTCGCTTTGATGCGCTGCTCTACGGCATGGAGCTGGCTTATCTCGCGGGCAAGACCTACAACAAGGGGCGCGGCGATCTGCTGAAGAAAGTCGGCGGCATCGCCGGCGTTGCCAACATCCCGGAGGTTGCGGCGCAGAAGCCGCTCATCGAAAAGATTCTGCACACGGACTATCTGGAGACCGCGGGCATACCGGAGTTTGAACAGATCCGCGGGCGTTTGCGCGACCTGATGAAGTACATTCCGCAAAAACAGGCTCGCTATGATACCGATTTCACGGAGGAGATCCTTTCGACCGAGTGGAAGGACGCCGAGCTTGAAAACGGCGATCTTCGGAATTACAAGGCAAAAGCCGAGTTCTATCTCCGGCAGCATCAGGATCAGACGGCGATTGCCAAGCTGCGCGGCAATCAGCCGCTGAGCCGTGCAGATGTCGATTCGCTTGAAGCTATCCTGTGGGGCGAGGTCGGTACAAAGGAGGAGTATGAGGCGGAATACGGACACAAGCCGCTCGGCGAGCTTGTGCGGGAGGTCGTCGGGCTGGATATGAATGCGGCAAAAACGCTGTTTGCCGCCTATCTCGACGGCGTCAGCCTGAATGCCGATCAGATTTACTTTGTCAATCAGATCATCGAGTATGTCGTCCGCAACGGACTGCTCAAGGACTTTTCGGTGTTGCAGGAGGCGCCGTTCAACGACCGCGGCAGCGTGGTGGAGGTATTCACGGACCTGTCCGTGTGGGCGCGCGTCCGGGAGGCGATCGACTGTATCAACAAGAATGCGTGCGTTGCATAGCGCGGCAAAAATCCGAAAGGGAGACAAGCGCCGTGGGCTGCCCGGATTTGGGCAGCAGAACCTTTTTGCGGTCTGCGCTGCGGGAAAGCTTGCAATTTTAGGGAAATGCATCCCTGCTGTTTGACAGCAGGGATGCATTTGGCTTTATGCGCCGTGTACACCGCGTGATTCAGAGCCCGCAGCTGCCGTGCACGGCATGATATAAGAATTGACAAATATACGGGATTGTGATAAAATAAAACAATTAAAGGATTGATTGAAAAAGGCGATAGGGAGATCACGGAAATGAGTCTGTTCACAAACAAAACCTTAATGATCACCGGTGGGACGGGGTCGTTCGGCAATGCGGTGCTGAACCGCTTTCTCGGCACGGACATCGGCGAGATCCGCATTTTCTCGCGGGACGAGAAAAAGCAGGACGACATGCGGCACGCGTTCCAGGCGAAAATGCCGGAGGTAGCAGACAAGATCAAGTTCTACATAGGCGACGTCCGCGATCTGCAGTCGGTGAAGAACGCGATGCACGGCGTGGATTACATCTTCCACGCGGCTGCGCTCAAGCAGGTGCCCTCCTGCGAGTTTTTCCCGATGGAGGCGGTGCGGACCAACGTCATCGGCACGGACAACGTGCTGACCGCCGCCATCGACGAGGGCGTGAAAAGCGTCATCTGCCTGTCCACGGACAAGGCGGCATATCCGATCAACGCGATGGGGATCACCAAGGCGATCGAGGAGAAGATCGCCGTCGCCCGCTCGCGCAATTCGGGCAGGACGAAGATCTGCTGCACCCGCTACGGCAACGTCATGTGCTCCCGCGGCTCGGTCATCCCGCTGTGGATCGATCAGATCAGGAAGGGGCAGCCCATCACCGTCACGGAGCCCTCGATGACCCGTTTCATTATGTCGCTGGAGGAGGCGGTCGACCTGGTGCTCTTTGCCTTTGAGCACGGTGAAAACGGCGATCTGCTGATTCAGAAAGCGCCCGCCTGCACGATCGGAACGCAGGCAAGGGCGGTCTGTGAGCTGTTCGGCGGCAAGCCGGAGGACATCAAGGTGATCGGCATCCGCCACGGCGAAAAAATGTACGAGACCCTGCTGACCAACGAGGAGTGCGCCAAGGCGGTGGATATGGGCAATTTCTACCGCGTTCCGGCGGACAACCGCGGGCTGAACTACGACAAGTACTTCAAAGAGGGCGACGAAACGCGCAATACCCTGACCGAGTTCAATTCGAACAACACGAGAATGCTGAACGTTGAGGAGACCAAGGCAAAGATCGCCGCACTCTCCTATATTCAGGACGAACTGAAAAAGCGGAACGCATAAGGCGGGAGTGAGACATGGACAAGCTGCAGACCGGGATCATCAGACTGGTGAAAAGCGCATTGACGGGCGAAGCCGTCGCCATCCCGGCGGACTTTGACTGGAACGCTGCGCTGAAGACGGGGAAGAAGCATCAGATCCTGCCCATGCTTTGCGAAGGCGTCGCGAATTCCGGCATCGACCTGCCGCCGGAGACGGCGCAGACGCTGGAGACGGCGACCGCCGTCCATCTGTTCATTTCGCAGAACCAGCTTTATGCGCTCGATGAAATTTACAAAGCTTTTGACGAAAGCGGCATCGACTATATGCCGCTGAAGGGCGCCGAGCTCAAGCGGATCTATCCGAAGCCGGAGCTGCGCCCCATGAGCGACGCGGATATTCTGATCCGGCAGACGCAGTACGGGCAGATCCGCCCCGTGATGGCGGCGCTGGGGTACACGGAGGTTCTGGAGAGCGATCACGAGCTGGTCTGGGACAAGAAGGGCGCTTTGCACCTTGAGCTGCACAAGCGGCTCATCCCGTCGTACAATAAGGATTACTACGCCTATTACGGCGACGGATGGCGCTTTGCGCAGGAGGCGGGCGGCTGCCGCTATGCCATGCGGGACGAGGACAACTATGTCTATTTGTTCACGCACTATGCCAAGCATTACCGCGACAGCGGCATCGGCATCCGCCACATGACCGACCTGTTTGTGTTTGCCGCCGCGCATCCGCAGCTGGACGGTGCGTATGTGGAGGCGGAGCTGGAAAAATTGCAGCTGCTGACATTTTATAAAAATACGCGGCATACGCTCGCCGTCTGGTTTGACGGGGAGACGCCGGACGGCATGTCCGACCTGATTACAGACAGAATTTTTGCAAGCGGCGCCTACGGGACCGCCGCCGCGCATCTTTTGTCTGCCGCGGTGAAAGCGGCGGGACCGGACAGCGACAAAAACGCCGTTCGGACAAGCGTATTCCTGCATAGGCTGTTCCCGCCGTACAAGGCGATGTGCAACAGGTACAAATGCCTTAAAGCGCATCCGGCATTGCTGCCGCTGATGTGGATCCTTCGCTTTTTGCAGGTACCGTTCCGGCGCGGCAGCATCCGGCGCAATGTCGGGCAGGCAAAGGTGACCACGCCGGAGAATGTGATCGCGTACCGGGAAGCGCTGGAGGCGGTCGGTCTGAAATACAACTTCAAGGAGTAACGGATGAACATACTGGTAACCGGCGCGAAAGGGTTTGTGGGCAAAAACCTCTGCGCGGCGCTCGGCAACATTCGGGACGGCAAGGACCGCACGCGCCCGGCACTGGCGGTCGATGCGGTTTTTGCATACGACATCGACACCGATCCCGCGCTGCTGGAGGACTACTGTGCCGGAGCGGACTTCGTGTTCAACCTCGCGGGGGTCAACCGTCCGAAGGACGCGTCTGAATTTATGCAGGGCAACTTCGGTTTTGCCTCCGTGCTGCTCGAAACGCTGAAAAAGCAGCACAACACCTGCCCCGTGATGCTGGCAAGTTCGATCCAGGCGACGCTTGTCGGGCGGTACGACAGCGACTACGGCAGAAGCAAGAAGGCGGGCGAGGAGCTGTTCTTCAGCTATGCGGCGGAAACCGGCGCAAAGGTGCTGGTCTACCGCTTTCCGAACCTGTTCGGCAAGTGGTGCCGCCCGAATTACAACAGTGCCGTCGCTACCTTCTGCCACAACACGGCAAACGATCTGCCCATCACGGTCAATGATCGCAGCACCGAGCTCGAGCTGCTGTACATCGACGATCTGGTCTGCGAGATGCTGGACGCGCTTGAAAACAACGAGCATCACTGCACGTTTGACGGCATTCGGACCGCCATGACCGAAACCGGAAAATACTGCGCCGTGCCGATCACGCACAAGGTCACGCTCGGCGAGATCGCGGATCTGCTTGCGCAGTTCCGGCAGCAGCCGGAAACGCTGCTCATGCCCGAAATCCCGGCGGATTCCTTTGCGAAAAAGCTCTACTCCACCTATCTTTCGTATCTGCCGCCGGAGAAGGTCCGCTTCCCGCTGAAGATGAACACGGACAACCGCGGCAGCTTTACGGAGCTGTTGAAAACCGCAGGCTGCGGGCAGTTCTCGGTCAACATTTCAAAGCCCGGCATCACCAAGGGGCAGCACTGGCATAATTCCAAGTGGGAGTTCTTCATCGTGGTGTCCGGTCGCGGGCGCATTGAGGAGCGCAGAATCGGCAGCGACGAGGTGCTCCGCTTTGACGTTTCGGGTGAGAAGATCGAGGCGGTTCATATGCTGCCCGGTTATACCCACAACATCATCAATCTGTCCGACACGGAGGATCTGGTGACCCTGATGTGGGCAAACGAGCAGTTTGACCCAAGCCATCCCGACACTTTTTTTGAGAAGGTATAGACAATGGAAATGAAAACGGATTACAGCGCGGTGCGGTTCCGGGGCGACGGCAGACTGAAGCTGCTGATCATCGTCGGCACGCGCCCCGAGATCATCCGCCTTTCGGCGGTGATCGACAAGTGCCGCACCTATTTTGACTGCATTCTGGCGCATACGGGACAGAACTATGACTACAACCTGAACGGCGTGTTCTTCAGGGATCTGAAGCTCGCCGATCCCGAGGTGTATATGGACGCGGTGGGCGACGACCTGGGCGCCACGGTGGGCAATATCATCAACGGCTCGTACAAGCTGATGAAGCAGACCGCGCCGGATGCCCTGCTGATCCTGGGCGACACCAACTCCTGCCTCTCGGCGATCGCCGCCAAGCGCCTGCACATCCCGATCTTCCACATGGAGGCGGGCAACCGCTGCAAGGACGAGTGCCTGCCGGAGGAGACCAACCGCCGCATCGTGGACATCATCTCGGATGTGAATATGGCGTATTCGGAGCACGCGCGCCGCTATCTTGCGGAATGCGGACTGCCAAAGGAGCGCACCTATGTGACCGGCTCGCCGATGGCGGAGGTGCTGCGGCGGAATCTGGACGAGATCCGGGCGTCTGACATTCTGGAGCGGCTCGGGCTTGCGCCGCAGCGGTACATGCTCCTGTCGGCGCACCGGGAGGAAAACATCGACACCGAGAAGAACTTCCTGTCGCTGTTCACGGCGATTAACCGGCTTGCGGAAAAGTACGATATGCCGATCCTGTATTCCTGCCATCCGCGCTCGGCAAAGCGGCTGGTGCAGAGCGGCTTTGCACTCGATCCGCGGGTGATCCGGCATGAACCGCTCGGCTTCCACGATTACAATCACCTGCAAATGAACGCATTCTGCGTGGTGTCCGACAGCGGTACGCTGCCGGAGGAAAGCTCGTTCTTCACAAGCATCGGCAATCCGTTCCCCGCCGTGTGTATCCGCACCTCGACCGAGCGCCCCGAGGCGCTGGACAAGGCGTGCTTTGTCCTTGCCGGCATCGACGGGCAGAGCCTGCTGCAGGCGGTGACAACCGCTGTTGAGATGAACCGCCGCGGCGACGACGGCACGCCCGTGCCGGACTACACCGATGAGAATGTTTCGACCAAGGTGGTCAAGATCATCCAGTCCTACACCGGCGTGGTCAATAAGATGGTGTGGCGGAAATTTTGAACAGGATAAAGAAAAAGGCTGTAAAACAACAGTTTTACAGCCTTTTTCTGTGGGACCATAAGATGGGGAAAACATCCCGGTGGATGCGGTGTCTTTTCGCAAAGCAAAACAGACGATTCGCAGCGGCAGCGCCTATTTTTTCGGCTTGCCGCGGAAGAGCAGCGCCGCCAGATAGCCGAAGATCAGCGCCGCCGATGTGCCCGCGGCGGCGGCGGTGAATCCGCCCTTGAAGACGCCGAGCACACCGTATTCGGCAACCGCAGTCTTCATGCCGCGGGCGATCGACGCGCCGAAGCCGCAGAGCGGCAGGGTCGCGCCGCAGCCCGCGATGCCGATCAGCTTGTCATAGACGCCGAGCGCGCCGAGCAGCACGCCGACCGACACATACAGCACGAGAATGCGCGCCGGCGTCAGCATGGTCTTGTCGATGAGGATCTGCGCGACGACGCAGAACGCGCCGCCGACGAGAAATGCGCAGAGATAGGTGGTGAAATCGCTCATATGAGTCTCCTTTTTGTCGGATCGGAATTTTCAGCTCGCAGGGGGGAGTCGGATGACGCGCAAGCCGGTAGGGGTCATGGCGACCGGAACGCAAGCGTTCCTAAGGAGTTTCCCTTGCGGGAAACATCACCGGCGACGACCCGCAACCATCACATTCAAACCAAGCCTTCCCCCAGGGGGGAAAGCCTAAGAACGCCGTTTGCTTTCCTTCCCTCACACTGCCCTTATCCCCTTTTAGGGTCGTACATCAGGTGCACGAGGTGCGCGACGGAGGGGATGTTCTGCCCCTGTGTGACCGAATCCTTGTTCATCAGCGCGCCGGTTGCCATCAGGAGTACGTTGGTCAGCTTGCCGCTCTCCATGTGCGGCAGAAAATGCGCGCCGAACACGGTCGCAATGCAGCCGCAGCCGCTTCCGCCCATGTGCGCGTCCTGGCCGTCGCCGTACATCAGCTTGCCGCAGTCGGCGTGATTGCCCACCTCGTAGCCGTTCTGCCCGCAGATATATTTGAACATTTCGCTGCCGTGAATGCCGAGGTCGCCTGTGATGATGAGGTCGTAGTCCTTCGCCGATGTGCCGCTCTCCTTAAAGTAACGCAGCAGTGTGTCGGCGGCGGCGGGCGCCATCGCCGCGCCCATGTTGGCGATGTCCTTCTGCGCGGCGTCCTGCACCACGCCGACCAGGCAGTCGGTGATGCGGACGTTTCCGCGCTCGCCGAGGATATAGCCGCCCGCGCCCGTCACCGTCCACTGCGCCGTGGGCGGGC
>ERZ773130.2039-NODE-2039-length-16618-cov-3.199722_pt1 | contig 16618 bp, 11 predicted proteins | sample MGYA00511919_ERZ773130 | MGnify/ENA primary metagenome ERZ773130 (study PRJEB29015, sample SAMEA2737851) | human gut metagenome | biome: human gut; feature: human-associated habitat; material: faeces | place: China | collected 2012 ...
CTAAGGGCCATGGCGGCAGTGCGCGGCACGGCATTTCCGGGACAGGTGTAGCATATCCGTCCACCCGAAGCGAGTGCGGCATTGGAGGTCGACAATGTAGATATGTCAACGGCCGGAAGCGACGGGAAAGCGGCACCGCAGTCGTAGTCAAGATCCATGACAATGACACCCTTCTTCATGACATCGACCATGTCGGAGTCGACATGGTAACGCGGCGACACCTGCGAGGCTATCACAATGTCGGCTGTGCGTAACGCATTTTCAAGGACACGCGGATGTATGGCCGAAGTGACAAGCCCGGGGGCGAGTAGTCGCGATGCCTCACGCAACCGGTAGACATCATTGTCAAACATTCGCACCATCGCGCCCATGCCCAATGCCGACGACGCGGCGGCACAGGCTGCAATGTCGGAGCCTATTATGGTCACCTCACACGGCACTATGCCGGCGATTCCGCCGAGAAGTATTCCCTTCCCGTGGTCGGGATGAGCAAGAAGCGACGAAGCAAGCGCAATGGCAGCGCGCCCGTCGATTTCGGCAAGTATGTCATAGAACGGGGTGTGCCCCTTGGAATCCTGAATCAAGTCCACGGCAACGGCCACGATGCGACGGTTGAGCAGCTCCCTGACGGCGTCGACCGACTGCTGTTCGGCATGAAGTAGCGAAAGGAGCATGGCACCACGGCGCATGCGCTTCACATCGGCGGCACTCACCGGTGCAAGATGCAGCACGATGTCACACCGCAACGCCTCATCGCGGTCGACTATGGCGGCTCCGGCGCGCAAGTACTGCGAGTCGGAGTAGTGAATCACCGACGCGGCATCGGCCTGAATTTTCACGCAATATCCCCGAGCCACCAGCATTGCCACAGCCTCGGGAGTGAGGGGGAAGCGACGGTCGGTCAGCGTGGCACACGAGGGTACACCTATTGCAATCCTGTGAGGCTTCACTGTTACATCGACAGGTTGAGGCATGGGGGTATGGGAAGCATCGCTTATCATCATGGTCATTCGAGATTAAGTTGCTTTATAAACCGACGCGCAGTATCGCTCTTCTCGCACTCCGAGTCGAGCAAATCGGCTTTAAACACCACTTCGGCCTTTGAATAGTAAGGCATTCTTGCCTCAAGCGCATCCACGATGAATCGTCGCAACTCCTCATCATTCTTGTCGGCAATCAACGGCCTCTTATGTCGTCCTCGCATCAATCTCACATGAAGCTTGTCGACCGATGTGTCGAGAAACACGGTAGTCCCGGCCTGATTCATCCAATCCATATTGTCGAAAAAACATGGCGTGCCGCCGCCACAGGCCACCACCACATCCTCAAACTGCCCCACTTCATGGAGCATATTACGCTCCAGGTCACGGAACCCGCTCTCACCGTGAAGCGCAAAGAGCTCCTTTACGGTGTGATGATAGCGGCCTTCGATATATGTGTCAAGGTCAATGAACCTGCATCCGGTAATGGCCGATACCGTGCGTCCGAGAGTGGACTTTCCACATCCCATATAGCCTACAAGAAATATCGGTTGCATAACATTATTTATTGTATGAAGTGCAAATTTAAGTAAAACATGGATTATTTACATCGGTGTAGGATGAAAAAATCGGCGAAAAAGTACAAATTTCCAATAAAATAGATTAATTTTGAAGAATTAATCGTCCTATCATGTTGCAAAGGAAATTACTCATAATAGTGGCTGCAATAGCCGTCATTGCCGGATGCACCACGCGCAAGCCTTATCAGATGCTTGAAGGTGTCGCGTGGAACACTACATTCCACATAATATACTCATCGTCGGCATCGCTTGACGACTCCATACACGACATAATGCGACAAGTTGAATTGTCGATATCGCCTTACTGCGACTCATCGACTATAAGCAAAATCAACCGTAACGAATCGATGATAACCGACTCGATGTTTCGCAAAGTATTTCTCAAGTCAAAGCATATCAACAACATAAGCCAAGGCGCATTTGACCCCACGATAGCCCCCGTAATCAACCTTTGGGGATTTGGCAGCGGCAAAGCAGCCGAACACACTCCCTCACAGCACCAGATCGACAGCGCATTGCAGCTAATGGGCATCGATGAATGTTTCCTGACCCCGTCGGACACAATCGTGAAGAAGCATCCCGGCACCGAATTCGACTTCAGCGCGATAGCCAAAGGCTACGGTTGCGACGCTATAGCCGAAATGATGCGACGAAACGGATGCCTGAACTTCATGATAGAGGTGGGTGGAGAGATTGTTGTTGACGGAAACAGCCCGCGAGGCACCGACTGGAATGTAATGATCGACGCTCCACTGCAGGCCCATGACTCGATACTACATGACGGCATCGCAGTAATATCGGTGACTTCATGCGCCATAGCCACATCGGGCAACTATCGCAACTTCCGCAATGTCGACGGAGCGATATACGGCCACAGCATATCGCCCAGCACCGGACGACCGGCCGAAAACAGCACATTGAGCGTAACCGTAGTAGCTCCCGAATGCATTACCGCCGACGCACTTGCCACGGCATGCATGGTAATGAACATCGACAGCGCCATCAACATGATTGAGCGCATCGACAATGTGTCGGCCCTGTTTGTAACAGCCGACGAGAACGGACAATGGCAACTACGCACTACATCACGGTTTCCCAAGCTCATTCACTGATTACAATCAACATCATGTCATAAAAATTACAAAGGGCCAGTCTCCCGACTCGCCCTTTATAATTAACCTTAAATCTAATACCATGAAAAACACAGTGCAAATATAGTAATTATACCCTTAGAACATCCCCGGGGATGAATGGTTCACGGCCCGAGCATATTTAACATACATTAACATTAAAATCCATATTTTCTGAGTACCTTAGCATAACTAAAAAACCAGACATCAATGCGAATTAAAATTTTGGTCGTAGATGACGAAGAGTCATTATGCGAAATACTTAAATACAACCTTGAGCTCGATGGCTACGAGGTAGATTATGCACTATCAGGTGAAAAAGCTCTTACTATGGATCTTTCAAGCTACTCATTGTTCATCCTTGACATAATGATGGACAAGATTAGCGGATTTGATTTTGCCAAAAGGCTTAAGAACAACATAGCCACCGAAAACACCCCGATAATCTTCTGCTCGGCACTCGACGGAGAAGATGACACAGTCATGGGTCTTAACATCGGAGGCGACGATTACATCACCAAGCCATTTGTAATCAGCGAAGTACTTGCGAGGGTACGCGCCGTGCTGCGCAGGTCGCACGTGTCGCAGCAATATGCCTACAACCTTTCAAAGAGCATCCACGAGCCCGACATCACATTCAAGACACTCCGAATCGACCGCAACGAGAAGAGCTGCTTCCTCAACGGCGAGCCCGTAACGCTGACCAAGACGGAGTTTGAAATCCTGCTGTTCTTCCTCACTCACCGCAATCGCATATACTCGCGTGAAGAGATTATACGTGAAGTGTGGCCCGACGATGTAGTTGTGTCCAACCGCACCATCGACACCAATATAACCCGTCTGCGCAAGAAAATCGATCCCTACGGCAACAACATCATAACTCGCTTAGGTTTCGGATATGGCTTTAAGGAAACCAATTAGCTATCAGTGGCGACTGTTCATTCCACTTGTTGCGATGCTGTGGTTCATCATCATCGCTCTTGCCCTGTTTCAATACGAAAGGGAGAAGACCTACCGAACCCAGCGCGTAAACGATGAGTTGCGTCTTATAAACTCGCGCATAATCGCATCCTACGATCAAGACATCGATCTTGCTCCGTTCATGAACTTCATCGCGAAATACTATGAAAACTCCGTGCTCAACGGCATAAGAGTTTCCATTTACGATGAACGGGGCGAACTGCTCTATTGCGTAGGAACCCCCATCCCGAGATACACCTCGGAGAATCTTCCGCCAGAGTTGGCCGACGCCACCGAGAAGGGAGCGGGAACCGCATTCCGACGCAGCGACGAAAACGACAAGGACAACCCCTACTATTACTTCGGAGCCCGCACAAGTTCCGACGGCAAGATATATGTGCATACGGCAATGCCCTACACTCTATCGCTCACCCAGTCAATGGCCGTCGACGAGAGCCTGTGGATAATAATCATTGCGCTCGCAGCCATAGTTTCAGTCATAGCCTACTTTACGACACGATACCTCGGCAAGAACATAAGCCTGCTGCATGACTTTGCCAACCGCGCCGCCAGCGACAAGGATTTCAACATCGACGACGACTTCCCGCACGATGAACTCGGCGACATATCGCGACAGATAATAAGCCTGTATCGTGAAAAAATGGAAGCCAATGAACGTTCGGAGCGCGAGCACCGCATAGCCATAAAGGCCACCGAGGAGAAGATAAGCGTAACCAAGCAACTCACCAACAACATAAACCACGAGCTAAAGACCCCCGTGGGCGTAATCAAGGGCTACCTCGACACAATTGCCGACCATCCCGAAATGGATGAGGCATCGCGCACCCGCTTCATAGGCAAAGCCCAGGAACACATGGAGCGGCTGTGCAACATGCTCAACGACTTGTCGACGATTACTCGCCTCGAAGAAGGAGGCTCGGGTGTGATGAGGGAGCGTGTCGACTTCCACGAACTCGTGTTCAACGTTGCGGCCGAGCTTAAGAACATCAACCTCACCAACGGCATCAAGTTTACATTTGACATTCCGCTCGACTGCTATGTCGTGGGCAACTACAACCTGCTCTACGGAATGCTCATAAATTTGATAAGAAACGCCGACTTCCACTCCCACGGAACCGATTGCGGCATAAAGATAGTGAAGCAGAACTCGCGGGAATACGTATTCTCATTCTACGACAACGGAAACGGCGTGGAAGAGGAGCACCTTCCGCATCTGTTTGACCGATTCTACCGCATCGACAAGGGACGCTCGCGCAAGGTGGGGGGAACCGGCCTCGGACTTCCCATCGTGAAGAATACGATAAACGTTCTCGGCGGCTATATCAGGGTTCAGAACAACAAGCCTCACGGCCTGGAATTCAGATTTTCACTTATAAAATGGACTGCAAATCCAAATAAACAGAAATAAGCGCAAAATTATCAGAATTGGAACTTAGCTGTAACATCATTGCAATATCGATTGTATATCTTTGCATCACATAGGACGACAATATAGATTGTCCTATTTGTAAAGCATACTATCATTACCATTAACGAAAGCATTGCTTGCAAAGATATAGTAATTTTGTAATATAAAGAATGTGGCTCTAAGCCTTTCCCCGAAAGAGAGGCACCGAAATCTCGGAAGAGTTGGGAATCTGAAGGCAAAAGGCCTATAATTGTCGAGAGGACAACGATTTCCCCCACTACAAACAAGATAATTGGCCGAAAAGGCCCGAAAGACCGCACAAATGCGGTCTTTTTTTCTTTTACGCCCTTACAATCGGAGCAGACCTGCAATGCCGACGGCAAATGGAATAGAGTATCGCATGACGCAACTTAGGTAACTGAAAAATATTTAATACTGCAACATGAAATCATTACACCTGTTTTGGATTGCCGCAGCATTGACAATCGGCATATCAACCCAAAGCTGCACCAAAAGTTCGGCAACCGAGATATTGCCGGATGGGGTCACCATCGAAACGCCGACAGGCAATGTAAGGCTTAAGGTCGTAACCGACAAGATAATAAGAGTGTCGGCATCGCCCGACAGCGAGTTCCCCGACGACGCAAGCCTTGTGGCATTACCGGTCAATGAAATTCCCGAATTTTCAGTAACACAGACTGACGACAATGTGTATCTAACGACATCGCAGCTCAAAGCCGCCGTTGACAAGCACTCCGGAGCCGTGACATTCCTTGACAAAAGCGGTAAAAAGATACTTCAGGAGAGCGAGGGAAGCCGCTCATTCAAACCGATAACCGTAGAAGGCACCGACGGATACACAGTAACGCAGTCATACCTCTCGCTCGATGACGATGAAGGCATCTACGGTCTTGGCCAGCATCAAAGCAACGAGTTCAATTACAAAGGCAAGAACGAGGAGCTTTTCCAGTACAACACCAAGGTGTCGATACCATTTGTAGTGTCGACAGGCAACTACGGCATCCTGTGGGACAGCTATTCACTGTGCCGCTGGGGAAATCCCGATGACTACAGCCAGCTCGGCGACATATTCACGCTCTACGACATCGAAGGCCGCAAAGGCGCACTGACCGGAATTTATACCGACGCAAAGGGCGACACGATGACCCGTCAGGAGCCCCAGATATATTTCGAACACCTTATAAGAGGCGACCTCAATCACGTAGTGAACCTGCCACGCGACTTCAACTTCTACGGTTCAAAAGTTGTCTACGAAGGAGAGATTGAGCCTCGTGAGAGCGGCACATTCGACTTCATCATGTACTACTCGGGCTACCAGACCATATACATAGACAACAAGCCTGTAGTGGAACAGCGATGGCGCACGGCTTGGAATCCCAACAGCTACAAATTTTCGGTAAATCTCGAGAAAGGCAAGCGCACGCCCATAAGGATTGAGTGGGAGCCCAACGGCGGCGTGGCCTACTGCGGCCTTCGCGTATATGCCCCTACACCCGACGACAAGAAGAATCAACTCACATGGTGGGGCGAGATGCAGGACATGATCGACTACTACTTCATCTACGGCGACAACATGGACGATGTAATAAGCGGCTACCGCACTCTCACCGGCAAATCGCCCATAATGCCGAAATGGGCCATGGGCTACTGGCAAAGCCGCGAAAAGTACAACACCCAGGACGAGGTGCTGTCGACATTAGCCGAATTCCGCAAACGCCGCATACCTATCGACAACATAGTCATCGACTGGCAGCACTGGGAAGAGGACGCATGGGGCAGCCATGAGTTTGACCGCAAGCGATTCCCCGACCCCAAGGGCATGGTCGATTCCATCCATGCAATGAACGGGCGCGTGATGATTTCGGTGTGGCCAAAATTCTATATCACCACCGAGCACTTCAAGGAGTTTGACAAAAACGGATGGATGTATCAGGGAGCCATTCGCGACAGCATCCGCGACTGGGTCGGTCCCGGCTATCTCGGCTCGTTCTACGATGCCTACGACCCCGATGCACGCAAGCTGTTCTGGGAGCAGATGAACGACCACTACATGCCTCTCGGATTCGATGCATGGTGGATGGATGCCAGCGAGCCCAACATTCGCGACTGCACCGACATCGAATATCGCAAATACCTCTCAACCCCAACGGCACTCGGTCCGTCGGCCAAATACTTCAACGCCTACGCCCTGATGAATGCCGAGGCCATCTACAACGGACAGCGAGGTGTCGAGCCCGACAAGCGTGTGTTCCTGCTTACCCGCTCGGGATTCTCGGGACTTCAGCGCTACTCGACCGCCACATGGAGCGGCGACATCGCCACCCGCTGGGAGGACATGGAAGCGCAGATATCGGCGGGACTTAACTTCTCGGTAAGCGGAATCCCCTACTGGACCATGGACATCGGCGGCTTCTGTGTCGAGGACCGCTATGTAGCCGCCCAACGGGAGTACAACTTCACCGGCAACGAAAACGCCGATCTCAAGGAGTGGCGCGAACTGAACACACGCTGGTATCAGTTTGGAGCCTTCACCCCGCTCTTCCGCGCCCACGGCCAATGGCCCTTCCGCGAGGTGTTCAACATCGCCCCCGAATCGCATCAGGCCTATAAGGCAATAACGGCCTACACAAAGTTGCGCTACAACCTCATGCCCTACATATACTCGCTTGCCGGCATGACCTACTTCAACGACTACACAATCATGCGCCCCATGGTGATGGACTTCACCGACGACAAAGCTACATTTGACATCAAGGATCAATATATGTTCGGTCCGGCTCTCCTTGTAGCGCCCGTATATAAATATGGAGCACGCAGCCGCAGCGTCTACTTCCCCGAAGGAAGTAAATGGTATGACTTCTACAGCGGAAAGATGATTGAAGGTGGGCGCGACATCACCGTCGACGCGCCCTACGAGAGGATACCGCTCTATGTGCGCGCAGGTTCAATAATTCCCGCAGGCGGCGACATAATGTCGACAGCCGAGGAATCCGGCGAGCCGACGACCATCGTTGTTTACGGCGGAAATGACGGCGACTTCACCCTCTATGAGGACGAAGGCACAAACTACGGCTACGAGCGCGGTGAATTTTCCAAGATAAGGTTCCGATATGACGACGACGCCTCTACCCTGACGATAGAGAGTCGCGAGGGACAATACCCCGGCATGAAAGCCGACAGACTGTTCAACGTAGTAAAGGTCGACGGCAAGCACGCAACAGCCAACGCCATAAAGGCAAAAGGACTGCTTGTGAAATACAACGGCGAGAAGGTGACCGCCAACATTTGAAATAACTTAAAAATTTAACTTATAATACATGTAATACATGAAACTTAAAACGACACTGATGTCGATAGCTATCGGCACATCGATATTGGCCTCAGGCCAACAGCCGGTCTATCTTGACAAGACAAAGCCTATCGAGGAGCGTGTAGAGGACGCTCTATCGCGAATGACACTGGAGGAGAAAGTAAGGCTGTGCCATGCCCAGAGTAAATTTTCGAGCGCAGGAGTTCCTCGCCTTGGCATTCCCGAAATAAGGATGAGCGACGGGCCTCATGGGGTGCGCGCCGAAATCAACTGGAACGACTGGGGATACTCCAACTGGACCAACGACTCAATAACGGCATTCCCGGCTCTCACGGCCCTTGCCGCCACTTGGAATCCGGAACTGTCGGCAATCTACGGAAAGAGCATCGGCGAAGAGGCCCGTTATCGCGACAAGAACGTGATGCTCGGCCCCGGCGTGAACATATACCGCACGCCGCTCAACGGCCGCAACTTCGAGTATATGGGCGAGGACCCCTACCTTTCGGGTGAAATGGTAGTCCCCTACATTCAGGAGCTGCAGAAAAACGGCGTGGCTGCATGCGTCAAGCATTTCGCGCTTAACAACCAGGAGCGATGGCGTGGCAGCATAAATGTGGTTCTTTCGGATCGCGCACTCTATGAAATATATCTCCCGGCATTCAAGAAGGCCGTAGTCGACGGCGGCGCCTGGAGCATCATGGGCGCATATAACCAAGTGTGGGACGAGCATTGCTGCCACAATTCACGACTGCTCAACGACATCCTGCGCGGCGAGTGGGGATTTGACGGCGCGGTAATTACCGACTGGGGCGGTGCCCACAACACAAAGCAGGCAGCCCTCAACGGTCTTGACATCGAAATGGGAACCTGGACCAACGGCCTCACAAGCGAAAGCAAGTCACCCTACTCCGACTACTATCTCGCCAATCCTTACCTCGACATGATGCGTAGCGGCGAGGTGCCCGAATCGACAGTCGACGACAAGGCCCGCAACATTTTGCGGCTCATCTTCCGCACGGCAATGAATCCCGACAGGCCTTTCGGCTCGGCCACATCGCCCGAGCACTACGCTGCAGCCAAAAGCATAGGTGATGAAGCAATCGTGCTCCTTAAAAATAACGGCATCCTGCCGCTCGACCCGGCCAAATACAAGAAGATACTTGTGGTTGGCGAAAACGCAGTTAGATTCCTCAACGAGGGCGGAGGCTCATCAGAGCTAAAGGTCAAGGACATGTTCACGCCTCTCGACGCCATACGCAACACCTACGGCAACGGCGTTACCTACGCCGAAGGCTACCGCTCGGGGCGTGCCATGTATGAACGCGAAGACCGCATAGCGCAAACCACATTGGACTCGTTGCGCAATCAAGCTGTGGCGATGGCCAAAGACGCCGATGCCGTAATATATATAGGTGGACTTAACAAGAATGCTTTTCAGGATTGCGAATCGACCGACCGCCGCGAGTACAACCTCCCGTGGGGACAGGACAAGATAATCGAGGAGCTGGTTGCAGTCAACCCAAATGTGATAGTGGCCAATGTCACCGGCAATGCCTACGCAATGCCCTGGCTTGACAAGGTGCCGGCTGTAATACAAAGCTGGTATCTCGGCACGATGATAGGCCCGTCGATGGCCGATGTGATTTCGGGCAAGACAAATCCGAGCGGCAAGCTTCCGTTCTCATTCCCCAAGCGACTTGAGGACAACGGAGCCCACTCATTCGGAGCTGAATCCTATCCCGGAATCGAGCGCGAAGGCAAAAGTCCCCAGCAGCAATATCTTGAGGACATTCTGGTAGGCTATCGCTGGCACGACACCAAGAAGATTCCGGCCATGTTCCCGTTTGGTCACGGCCTGAGCTACACCACATTTGAATACGGCAAGGCTTCACTTTCATCCAACCTTATGGAGGGCGACAAGAGCATCACCGTCACTGTACCGGTTACCAATATCGGCAAAGTTGCCGGAAAAGAGGTGGTACAGCTCTACATCGCCGACGAAAAGTCGTCGCTTCCGCGTCCGCTCAAGGAGCTGAAGGGATTCAAAAAAGTGGAATTGAACCCTTCTCAAACCAAGGTCGTGAAATTTGAGATAACACCCGACGACCTGAAATTCTTTGACGACAAGGCTCACGAATGGATTGCCGAACCGGGCAAATTCAAAGTTTACATAGGCTCGTCAAGCACCGACATAAAATCGACATTGCAGTTTTCTTATAAATGATTTGATTTATACAAAACGACAAAGGCTTGCTTCAACATAGAAGCAAGCCTTTGTTTTTGCTATTTATATCACGACAAGCAACCGTCAATGCCGGTGGAAAGCTCCTCCGCCTTCCTTGGCCACTTTCATGTATACCGGATCATTGTCGCCGGGAGGCGTGTCCTCCTCAAGCGTAACAGTATAATAGACATAATCGTCTATGCCGTGCTCATCACGCCATTTACGCGGTGCAACGCCTGAATCGCGCAGACCGCAGAACCAAATCATAGTGCCTATTTCACTGTCAATTTTAATTCCCGAAGAGTAAGCCAAGATTGGGAATGCCGCGTCATCGTCGGCGGTATAAGTTTCCATAAGGATTTTATTTTTATCGATATCCAATGTGTCGGAAAACATCGGCTGACCGTTAACAGGATATACGCATTCCAGCAACATCTTGCCGTTATCGATCGGCACGGCCATGAAATCAAGCGTTTCCACGCTGTCGGTCAACACGAAATGAATAAACTCCGGCATCATCTCCTTTTCGGAAAACTCACCGTTGTGACATGAAATACGCTTAATTTTGCCGCGCTTACCGTTAAAGTCACCCTTCATCGTGGCACTTATGCACTGAACACCCTTTATCCTGAAGTATTGCTGCATAACCTCGGGCAACGACAGAGCCTTGTTGTCATACTCCATCTTAACCTGCTGAGCATACACATTAACAACGCCAATCAACACGATTAGAAATGTGATAAAAGTCCTTTTCATACTATAACATTTTTAATAGATATATTTTGCAAAAGTATCAAAATACAGCAACAAACCGTCGGAACTCCATCCATTTAACCAAAAATTAACTATGCCCGATACCCTCAATTCAAAAATACGTTATCGTCCATTGACCACATCAACACGCCTAATTTGACAGTACAGTTGTAAAGTTCAATAATATTTTCTATTTTTGCAGTCAAATCCAAAGTCGCCATCAAACGACAACGGACACAGCTTCGAAGCTTTTAATTGTGGAGAAGTAATTGAAAATGTTTGGTATGGTCGCGCTATTGCGCAGTGTAATTAGTCCTAAACCTCTGTCAGCTAAACTCATAACGCCGATGGAGGGAATTTTAGCATCGCCCAGGATTATATAGGTTTTAATTTCACCCCCGACTATATGCCCGAAATCGCAGAACAAATTGTCGACCTGTCGCAACTCCTGGCCAAGAGCATCGAGGGAAAGACACCGTCAACGGTAAAATATTATCGGGCATGCATCTCTTCATTCCGTAAATTCCTTGGAAACGACACCATCGATGTGACCGATTTCGACGAGAACGACTTGTCGAGATTTGCCACGTGGCTTGTCGATGAAAAAAAGTCGGCATCAACGATAAAACTCTATCTGATGACGCTGCGCGCCATCTTCAACAACTCGGTCGACGACGGAAACAAGGCGTTTGCCAACGTATCGTCGAAAAACGATGCCGAAACCAACCTCACGACACGTGACGACATCTTAACCGTAGCCAACGCCTCGATGAGTCAATATCCGGCACTCGCACGAGTACGCGACATGTTCATGTTCAGCTTCTACACCTGCGGCACATCGTTTGAGTGCATGAAGCGCATGACACTCAACGATATAACCGACGACTACATAAACATTCCCGACGGGCGTAAGATAATCAGGCTCTCATGCATGGACCGCCTGCTACCCGACAAGAAATCCGACAGCAACGCCCCACTCTTCCCCCTTGCCGATACACTTGACTTCGACGAATACGCCTCACGACTGGGCATCGTCAGCCGCAACCTGCAACTACAGCGTCAGCTCAACCCCGACTCCGCGCTCAACGGCTGGATATCATGCGCAAGAGAGTGCGGCATCGACCTCTCGGTCATTGCCGAATGTGTCAGCAACACCGAAGCCTCGATATTTCAATTCGCCGACCGTCGTGACATGCCCGTCGACCGCGACGACATCGACGCAGCCGTGCGTCAGGTAGCATCATCAGTGTGTGACATCGAAAGCCATTGGTATGCCATGCGCATGTTCTCCCCCGTCGACACCGTACTAAAGCAGATAGAGTCAACCGCAGGAATCGACGTAGAAACCTACTATCCCGTCGAAGAGGTGGTCAAGATGCAAGGCAAGAAACGCATCGTCAAGACACAGCCCGTCATACGCAACATCATATTCCTGCGCGCCACCTCCGAAGAGGTCAAGTCATTAAGCAGTAACCTGTTTGGAACAGCGGCAATATATACATCATCTACCGGTACATCACGCGAATATGCCATAATCCCCGAAGCCGAAATGATGCGCTTCAAATGGATCATATCACGATGCGCCGAAATGACGATGCTCGACGAAGAACGCCGTTGCCACCTCGCTGAAGGAACGAGAGTGCGCGTGACCGACGGCACATTTGCCGGATACGAAGGCCTCGTAATAAAAGAAGGACGACGCTACAACCTCATCGTCGAACTGCTCAACCTGCAGTTCATGGTCAAAGCCGAAATCCCCGCCACCTTCCTCACCGTCATCCCCTAACCCCGCCCCACCGCATCAGGCGCCAACCGCCATGCCCGAATCACTGAAACATAATTCGGTTTCGGATCCAAATTGGCGATAAGCGGAATCATCGATACGATATACCAGAATGTTTGCCTGATAGTAATCGGCAAAGTGTTCCGAACAGCCGACCTTGGTTACTACACACATGCTCACCAGTTCGCACAGTTCCCGGGAACTTGGGGACAAGGCAAATGAAACGAAACGCGGATGGTATGAACATAACCGGGTTGAAGATCTCTCGACGCCTGGCTCATTGATACTCCGCAGCTATCGCCGCTTCATCGGCTCCCTGTTCCCGACTGTGCTCGACTTCGATGAAAAGATGGAGCTCGACAATCGCATTATAGCGGAACTTTCCACACGCCCCAACCTCGACCCCTACGACCGCGAAGCATTCCGCCTGGCGCTGGAATTCAACAAAGAAATAGTGACGGATTAGTCGAATCAAGCCGTTTGCAAATTAGATTTCAAACGGTCATCTTTAATAAAAAAAGAGATATACTGAAAGGCATACAATACACTGTCAACATTGCTCAGGACATGCGTCAAGGTTAAACATCACGAGGCTTCTTGACGGAATGATTCGTGAGATTGACAAAATGAATCAAGAATCATTTTTCGAATCCATGATGGATATTATCGAAAGAATTGACAACATAAATAAAACAGTTATTCTTGCCAACATATTGCGTCATTAATATAAGAGGAGGTATTTCTAAGTCCAATTACCTTCGCCACTGCTGGATAATTGCAAATGTAACATATCTCGATTAAAAAAATTTATATCATTATACAGTAGATTATTACGAACCGTCATCGACAGAGATTCTGTTTGCAAATGGACTTATTCGTGAAACAGTAATTGATGTAGGTGAATACGATGCTGATGACGTAAATACCGGAGGAAGCAAATATGGACTCTCTCCATTAGGAAAAGAGATGCTCCGATCCGGATTAGATTGCATGAAATGGCAATACAAAGGCAAAGGTCGTACAATTCCAGATACACAATGGGAAGGAATAGACTAATTAACATAAATCCAGACAGAATTATAACCCCAATTTATTGAACCATCCCTATACCTCAATAACTTTAGATATTTTCTCTAAGGAATAATTGTACAGTTGCATGAGCAATATAAATGCCGGAAATAATAAACGTATAGCCAAGAATACTATATTCTTATATTTTCGCATGGCAGTTGTTATGATTGTCAAATTCTACATAGCTCGAGTACTTCTTGAGGCATTGGGAGTACAGGAATATGGAGTATGGAATCTGCTTGCATCGTTTGTGATATCTTTTCAATTTATAAGTGCTCCCATAGTAGTTTCTACACAACGATTTCTCAACTACGATATGGGACAGGGTGGAAACCGACTCACCTCTATCTTCAATCTAAGTTTTGAGCTTATACTAATTGTGAGCATATTGCTTACTATAGTGCTTGAGACTGCAGGTCTTTGGTTTGTAGAGCACAAGATGAACTTTCCTCCGGAAAGTGCCAATTCCGTGGGACTATTATACCAATTAACTATTTTAAGCCTTGTATTTCAACTTGTTCAAAAGCCATTTGAATCGATTGTGATTGCTCATGAAAAGATGTCGTTTTATGCCTATATCGCATTTTTCGAGGTTATTGTCCTATTGGTTATTACTATAATGCTGAAGTGCGATATTTCTGACAATAAATTAATCTGGTACGGAGCAATGAATCTAGTTCTCTATGTTACAGAGTTTCTCATTTATATTATTTATTGTCATCGACGATTCTCCTGCTGTAAGTTTCGTCTTTGCTGGGATAGAAAACAGGCAAAAGAGATAGCAGTATTTTCCGGATGGAATCTTTTTGGCGGTCTATCCTCGATGACGGCTAATCAAGGTGTCAATGTCCTGCTAAATATTTTTTTTAATGTAGTTGTCAATGCCGCTTTCGGTATAGCGACTCAGATTAGGGGGGCTATAAACCTCCTTATTGGCAATCTACAGAAAGCATTCGACCCACAGATAGTGAAAAATTACTCACTTGGCAATACCGCACGGTTTCATTCTCTCACGTTCGGCATAATAACCTTTTCCTATATCCTTGCTCTTGTTGTTGTGTTTCCTCTATGTTGGAACATCGATTTTATCCTTACGATATGGCTTGGTAATGATGTACCTCGATTTGCAAGCATATTCAGCATATTAACTCTTTTGCAGATGTTGTTCGTTGCATTAGGAGGTCCTATTGACACAGCCATATTCGCCACTGGCAAAATAAAATCATATCAGCTTTGGCTCAGCGGAGAAATCTTTCTCAACATAGTAATATGCTATATTCTATTCCGACTCTCATATGGCCCTATATCAGCATTCATAGTAAAACTATTAGTAGAAGTGATGATTACATTCACACGCCTATTATTTTTGTCTCGGGTCGGCATTTCGTTTGGTATAATAGTACGCAAAGTGCTACTCCCTCTTCTTGTAGTCAGTCTTCTCTCTTGCGGAACAGCTGCTGCTATATGCTCCTACATATCCTTCTCAGATTCCTGGATTGGCTTATTGGGGTCAACACTCATTTTTGAGCTTTTACTTGTGATTACAGCATGGGGGGTTGTTCTAGATAACGATAAAAGACAAACAGTAATTAGAAAAGTAAAAACGATATTCATTCGATAAATCATGAAAATTCAGCATTATCAGTTAAACAACGAGCCTATCCCAAAACCTATCAGTGAATTTGTCAAATATAAGTTACCTCTTTTGCTGTATGCGCCTGTGTCATACACATTATCTCTTATTCATAGACTCCGTTCTACCAAACATGAATTCAGACACAAAGTTTCATTATGCCTGATATTCAAGGATGAAGAGCCATATCTCAAGGAGTGGATCGATTATCATATTCTTATTGGAGTAGATCACTTTTATCTCTATAATAATAACTCTTCCGACCGCTTTATGGAAGTATTATCTCCATATATTGCACAAGGTAAAGTAACGCTTATTGATTTCCCTGAAAAATATGCACAAGTTAAAGCTTACCGTCATTGCTATGAAACATTTCATACAGAAACAGAATGGTTAGGCTATATTGATGCTGATGAGTATATAAACCTAATCAAATACGACTACCTCAAAGATTTACTTGACAAATATAAAAATTTCCCATCGGTATATCTAAATTGGCGAATGTTTGGTACTTCCGGTCATCTGAAAGAAAATCCTGATGAATTTACCATCGAACGCTATACACAGGCTTGGGCAAATCTTAGTTCTACCGGTAAAGGATTTATTAATAATAATTTCCCCTCCCACTCTGTAAGTGTACATTTTCATACATCACGACTGTTCTCATTCCCGATTCTTGGAGTGCTTGCCAACAAGAGTCCTTATCGCTCCACCCATTTTGTTTCTTCTCTTGGCGTTGATAA
>ERZ773130.2044-NODE-2044-length-16588-cov-5.295954_pt1 | contig 16588 bp, 13 predicted proteins | sample MGYA00511919_ERZ773130 | MGnify/ENA primary metagenome ERZ773130 (study PRJEB29015, sample SAMEA2737851) | human gut metagenome | biome: human gut; feature: human-associated habitat; material: faeces | place: China | collected 2012 ...
CGGTGCCGGATATCGTTCAGCCATTCGCCCTTGTATTTGAAATAGCGGGGGCCGGCGACGGAGTATTTGCTGCCAGTGAGAAGCTGGGCTAAAGAAGAAAGCGAATAGCTCTGCCCCTGATAGCTAACTGTCTTATCATCTACGACGGTGCACTTGATCTCCGGGTTGTTGCAGTATTCGATCTCTTCACCGGGCTGAATGTTGCACATGGAAAAGCGGAAAGGCGACTGGCGCTCTTTGTGCTCGGCGTCGATCTCTTGTGCGGTTTCCTCCGCCTGCTTCTGAGCCTCGTCCATGGCGATCCGTTTCAGCTTGTCCGCGCAGCCGTGGATCTCTGCGATGGCCTCCAGGATGGAATAGGCATCCTCCGGCGACATGGCGTAGAACTCACGCACGCGCTGCTTTCCGTTGAAGTTCTCGATGGAGCGCAGGTTTGGATTCAGCTTGTCGATGATGCTGTGGATCTTCAGATCAGAAAGCCGGGAATTGACCTCATAGGTCGCATAAACCCGGAATGCAAAGGGAATGCACTCACTCCGATTGAGCTGCTGCAGCCGCTTGTCGATATCGTCCGCATACCCGATTTTCACATATTCTGGGAAGGACGGGTTGGTCAGTATGTAGATCACGCCAGATTTATCCATTGTCTATACCTCCGTTATGCCGCGACCCAGCCGTAGCCCTGAACGGCCATATCAATAAAGTGTGTCAGTAACAGATCAATCTTCACAGCAAACGTTTCCTTGTCATACGAAACCGGTAGATCTGCATCCAGCGACTTTTCAATCGCCGTTTTTACCTTTGCGCGCGGCTGTTCGTCCTTGTACCAATCCACAACCATCAGCTCCGACTTCTCCTCGGAAAGCTTCTTAAAAAGATTCTTCGCGGATAGCTTCACCTTCTGCTCCTCCGCCTTTGTAAGTTTCTTTCCGGCAATCAGCAAATCGAAGATTTCCAGTTCCTCTTCCGACAGCCCCTCGGCCTCCGGCCGCTTGTCCTCCGCTTTCAGATCTTCGATCAATTGGAGCAGCTGCTCGTAGTAGTCTTCATTCTCCGACCCGCCGGCGTTATAGCGATCAATGATATTGCGGAAGCGCTGAGAAAACTTCTGTCTCGTACAATTGCGATTCAGCATTTGCTGCAGTGCCTGCTCGATAAACGCCTTCAGATCGTCGATCTCCACGGCCTTGTACTTGGCGACCTTGATCTCCTTCTTTAGCTCCTCCACATCCACCTTGGAAAGGTCGATGACCTTCCCCTGGTGAATGACAAGCCCGGCGTCGTTATCCTCTGCTTTCTGCGAGGAAACGCTGGTGTCCAGAACTTGTGCCATACGCAGCCGGGCGCGATTGATCTTTTCGTCGTCAATGGTATGGCAGAAAAGCCCGTACAGATATGCCAGCGGCGAAAACTTTTCATTCTGCCAGTTCTTCTCAAAGATCTCCGGACGCGATGCCTCGTAGAGATTCATCAGCGTGTTCAGGATCACCTTGAATTTGTCCTTGTTTTCATCGTTGGAAATGATCGTATTGTAGGCTTCCCGCAGCAGATCCAGCCGATCAAGAGTGGATGCCTCTGCTACGATTGCACCGATATCAATGCCAAGGCTTAGCAGAAAATCATCCGCTTCATCGACAGCACTGTTGAGCAGGACAATCAGTTGGTCAATGTCCTTCGCCGGGAACTCCGTACCGTCATCACCGGCCGCGTACTCCGTCAAGGCTTTCTGCATATACTTGAACACATTGACGTAGTCCACGATGATGCCGCAGGGCTTGCCGGGATACACGCGGTTGGCGCGGGCGATGGCCTGCATGAGCGTGTGCCCCTTCATCGGTTTATCCAGATAGAGCGTGGACAGGTTCTCCACATCGAAACCGGTCAGCCACATGGCACAGACAAACACGAGCTGCAAGGGATCATCGGGATCTTTGAAGCGGTCCTCAATATCCAGGCCTTCCGGCGTGACAGCGTTCATCTTCTGCCGGTGCATGGAAATGTCGAGCCCCTGCTTCTGGAACTTCTCATTCTCATCGGCTTCCTCAGAGACGATGACCGCCATTTCCACACGGTTCATGTAATTGAGGATGCGCGTCAGCTCATCGCGCTGTTCTTTGGTGGCGGCGCTGTTGCGCTCCTGCATGATCTTCTGCTTCTCAATCGCCCAGTAATGCTGCACCTTGTCGTACATCTTCACCGTCGTATACTTATCGACGGAGACGACCATGCCCTTCCCAAGGAAACCGCGGCGCGGGAAATGATGAGCAATATCCTGGGCGATCTTATCAATGCGATCCTCCCTCTTGATGACCTCCAAAATCCGAGAGGAGGAGTTTTCCAGCAAGCGGGTCTCGTCCTCGTTCAGGTTTTCCTCCTCGATGATGTCCACCACATCGTCGTCCAGAAAGTCATTTTCCAGCCCGACCTCCGGCACACGGCGGGAATAGAACAGCGGCACCGTGGAGCCGTCCTCCACCGACTGGGCGAAGTTATACTCTGACACATAGTTCCCGAACCACTGGTTGGTCAAGCGCTTGCTGCCCAGCAGCGGGGTGCCAGTAAAGGCGATATAATTGGCATTTGGCAAGGCCGTGCGCATGTTCTCCGCCAGATCCTTGTACTGTGTCCGGTGCGCTTCATCCACCAGCACGATGATATCGTCCCGGGTGGAGAGCACAGGGTACTTTTTACCCTTGTCATAGCGGAACTTATGGATCAGGGTGAAAATGAAGGATTTGTTGGTCTGCAGATAGTCCCGCAGCTGCTTACCGTTCTTCGGCTGGCATTCCTCTTTCTGCCCAATCACTTCCGTCTTTACAAAATTCTTGTGGATCTGGTCATCCAGGTCTTCGCGATCGGTGATGATCAGGAATGTGAAATTGCCCGAGATCTTGCGCCGAACCTTGCGGGCGAAGAACACCATGGAAAAGGATTTGCCGGAACCCTGGGTGTGCCAGAACACGCCAAGCTTGCCCTGCAGCTCCGCCCGGTTCTTTACCGATTCCATCAAGTTGTTCACTCCGAAATACTGGTGGTTTTTGGCAATGATCTTGTTCTTCTGATTGCGGAACATGATGAAGTTTTCTATGTAGTCGATCAGCCGGCCTTTTTGCAGCAGGCCGTCGATGAAATACCGGACCGAGCTTTCGCCCACCGTACCGGCTTCCTTCAAAGCCTGACGGTCGGGCCGTTCCTTCTCGGAGTCCACCTTCAGCCACTCGAAGAAATGATTGTAGGTGGCGTTGAAGGCGCCGAGCCGTGTCTCCAGTCCGTTGGACAGCACGCAGATCTGATTGAACGCAAACAGGTTCGGGATATCCCGCAGGTAGTTCTTCAGGTTGTCGTTATAGGCCTCCTCCACCTTGACGATGCTGTTTTTCAGCTCAACAAACACCATGGGCAGGCCGTTGATAAAAATCAGCACGTCCGGGCGACGCCAGTAGACGCGTCCTTGTATCCACATCTGGGAAACGGCGGTGAAGGTGTTGTTCTCCGGGCGGTCAAAATCGACCAGCTTCACAAAATCAAAATCCTCTTTGCCGTTGCGGCGGAGGCTGATTTTGATGCCGTTGCGGATCTGGTTGTAGTACTTGTAATTGGTGGCCGTCATATCCGTGGCGCTGAAATCCCGGCAGAGGTCGCGGGCGATCTCCTCCAGCTTTTCGCCGGGTATATCTGGATTTAGGCGCGCCAAGGCCTCCCGCAGAATAAGCGGGAGTACGCATTCTTTCTTGCTGCTTCGTCCAGTCCCATCCGGCAGCAGCTCGCGCTTGTCCGGAGAAGGGTCACAGCGCAGAATACCATATTGGAACGGGTCACCCTCCAACTTTTGCAGGATCGCCTGTTCAATATCGTCTTCGGATATGAAGTTGCGCATTGTAGTCACCACCTATATTATCCGTTCTTTTGAATGTCCTCTTTTAATTTCTTTACGCGCTCTTTGCGCTCCAGATGATCCAACTCCAGGAATGCCAGCAGGCACATTTGGTACATATCGTCATACCATTGTTCGATGTCGCCATCTTTCATATCTGCCACGAAATGAATATAGTTCTTACCAACTTGATCTGCGTTATTATGTCGTACATTTACACTATTCAGAAGATAGAACAAATCTGATTCCAACGAGCCGCTAACTTGCTTTAGTTTTGCTCTCTTTGGTTCTAACTTGTCTGCCAGCGCAATCAGTGTAGCCTTTTTTCTTTCGAGATCACCCTTCATCGAGTGATGGTTGTATTCAATAATCCTGTACGACAACGCAGGATCAACTATCTCCGCGGCAGAAATCGCCGCCTGGTCTTTGGGGACAAAATCAGTAATACCGTTTTGATTATTTGGTATATACCCTATGGTCTCGATAACCGTCAGCACTTGCTGGACATAGAACTGCATTGGGTCACCAATTCCGACTATACCACCGCCATAGATGGTATTTTGATTGTAGATGGCGAGATTATATGAATACTCACAAAAAGACACTAAATACTCTATGTCAAAGGTAGAAGGATTCTTTTCAAAGCTATATCCATAAAAATCATCAAAGTCATCTAAAGATACGCATGTACCGCGAAAGGGAAGCCGAACAAAATATGTCGCACAGTAATCCTTCAACGAAGATCCTGCTCCCACCATATCTTGAAACTTCTGTACACAAAACATTCCATATAGACGGTCATACTCTCTACGAATATCTATGGCCGCAGTTTTCAAAACTTGAGAAAAGGGAATGCGTTTCATAACAGTTTGCCTCTATTTCTAAAATATATTTGCCGGACTATACTACTGCATTGTATTTGCACAGCGATAAAACAACCTGTCTTTTGCTATCTCTTTTACCGGCGTAGGAACTTTCTTGCAATCATCGATAGCTCCGGCGAGTATATCCTTGACGCTGATTCTCGAATTTCGGACGTCCCAAATAGCTTCCTTTGCCGTAACCCTGCGCTTGGAACTTCTTATCAGGGACTCCATGAAGCTTTGAAAAGAATCAATATATTCCTCTCGGATGCCCTTATTTACATTAATCGCAACATAGTTCTGGAAGTTTAGAACATTCTTTTGCCCAGGATTGTTCTGCAAGACGAGTACTTCCGTTTCACCGGAATAGTTCCACCGAATACGGTCTTGCAGTTTTTCCTTGAATTCAGTAAAGGCCTTTGTACTGAAATACCAGTCCCGCTGCATCATCGCATCGACTTTCCTATAAGTCTGGTCTTCTGCCTTGGCAAAATCATCAGTGTACCCGATAGCATAAATAGAGCAGTATTTTGCAGAATTGTAATGGATATACTCAAATTCCTTTAAGATTTTTTCTTCCGTTGGACGAGCGAAAAGGAAAACGACAATTTCCGTGTTTTCAACTTGGCTTTCGATACACTCTATTTCTTCGTATGTACTGGCGGCAAACATGATTACACCTCCGAATTGTCCTGATTTTTCGCTGCTTTGCTCCATTTCTCAATCAAGTAGTTTACAAACGCCGAACAGGAAACCAGCATGTATTTTGCGTCTTCGGCGGGCGCCCATTTGAAATCAATGCCTCCATGACGGATTCCGTCCTCGTCTGAAGTATACCCGTACATAGATGAAAACGCGTTTTCCATTGACGGGTGGATATGCACTCCGTAGTCTTTAAGCTTTTTTATTGTTTTCCCTAGAGTTGCATTCTTACCGGACAATCCAGTAATAATGCTGCAAACTGCCTCAACTGCACTGATCGACTCCTTAATTGAGTTTTCGTAATCAGGTAGGGGCCTTCGTGAAAAAAGCTCTGTTGCCTTTTTTAAATGTACATTTATACTGTTATAAGGGGTTTGTTGTGCCTGTTCGATACACTTTATTTCGTACTCATTTGTAATGGGGACTACTTGTCTTCCGATTACTCTGTATCCAGCATTCTCAGCCGATAGAACACCATTAAAGTTATCTATTGCATCACTGAGGTCTTTCGTCGGGAGAAATGCGAGATATATTTCAACGAAATCATAGATTCGATACCATTCTGCCTGATCATACCATTTCCGAAAAACAGCAAGATTTTCATCCAAATCAGCGTTATCATAAACGCTGGTATACGAAAGCCCACATGCATCCATTATTTCTTCGAGATAGTGAGAATCGATAACTGCAATATCATTACAGATTTCACATCTGTAAATATTCCAAATCCTGTTTCTTAATTCTATGGTCATGCTTTCCAACTGCAAAGGCTTTACCACATACCCATATCGTTCAGAAAAAGTGGACATTTTTACACCTCCAGCTTTCCGCTCATCAGGCGCGGTAGAAGCAGATCGCGCTGCTGGATGAGGTTCTTGTTTTCCTGTACCATCTGATAAACGCCATCGAAGATTGGCGTAACAATTGTTTCGAAATGATCCAGCACAGTCTTTTCCGGTTGAAGAATCTTTGTTGATTTCAGCTTATCCTCGTCAACACGCTGACGCCCATCGGCTCCATTCATGCTCAAAATGGCTGTCTGCCGGAAATAGTAGCTCCGGGCAATGCAATAAACATAGTGAGGCGTTAATGCCTTAGACCGCATAACGACAAACTCGGTCGAACCTCCGAGCGCCTCGTTTTCCGGCATGCCCATAACAAACCCGGTTTTCCCGTTTTCCAGGCAGGGCGTAATTTTGGCCAGCAGAGTGTCGCCGTTTTGTGAGCGCCGACCTGAAATGGAATCCTGCCGCACAAAGCAGCCTGAATCTAATACCATGGAGTTCGTGCTGAGCGCTTCCATGGGGATGATCGTAAACTCCGTTTGATTCCCTGTTTTCAGCGTCGGGTTGAAATCAATGACCTCATCGGCTCGCCTATAAGCCCACCCCTTCGGGATACCATTTTCAAAATCTGCCTTCTCATGTCCGGGGAAGCGGAAGCGGACAAACCACTCCTTATACAGGTTTTCCGCCATCTGCTCCAAAACCTTGATGCGCTTGTTGTTGACTTCGATCAGATTGTCATAAGCGGAGAGAATGGAAACAATCTGGTCTTGTGCCTTCCTGTCGATATCAGGCAAGTCGATCTTTCCAATGTCCTTTGATGAAAAAGACGGAAAAGTCGACTGAGACAACTCTGCAATATTCGAGAGATATTTCACGACCTCATTTGTTGATAGATAGTAGAAGGCAAACCTCGTGTTATAGCTTGAGTTGTTTCGAAGCAGCACAAAGCCGGTCGACGCAACGGCATGCTCATAGCTGTCATTATAAAGATAATAATGACGCAAATTAGGGCGGACGGAGGAATACAGTATATCGCCAGGTCTTACTAATCGCTGTGCCCGTGAAGGAAACTCGTCTTCCAGAAAAGAGACTTCCGACAACAAACCTGCATTAACAGAAGATGTGTCAATATAATTGATAAAATCTGTGTATTTGCTTGTATTACCAACAGGGTTTAATGAAAAACTGTCTCTAACTTTCATACTCACACACCATTTATGCAAGAAAAATTTGGCGATACTGTAGATTCTAGATCTACTATCAACAGCAGACCATAAATAAGATTTATCATCTTGACGCAATCTATCTTCGATTTCTTCCGTGTAGAACGACCATGGGCAATCCAATGCCGATTAAGCCCCGTCGGTTCTTTCCATTTGAAATCAGAAGGTGCAGAAAAAGAGTCCAAAGTTTTTTCTAACGTCAAAGCCAACGTTAACATCGCATATTCATCGTTATCGAGAAACTCGTCATTATCGAGTTTCTTCTTAATCACGTCGATGCGAGGCCCAAGACGTGATGTGGGATTCCCAGAAATATCGGTCAGCAAACCATCAAATACAGAGGTGAACCCTGTAACTGCCAGGTCACTATTACCATCCCGAAACGCTTCTGCAGATTGAGAATAAAGCCGTTTATGCTTCTGCATTGCCGGAGAAGAAAGGGTCTTGTCAATAGTTCTGTTTACCTTGGAGAATCGATCTCGGAGCATCTGCTCTCTAAGCGTTTTGCTGATGTTCTCTGAATCCACAATTTCATCGACAAATTCTTCGGTCATATAGTCCCAAAAGACAAACTGAGCATCTCCCATTTTTTCAATTGCTGAAAAACGACGGGAAACATGCAAAAGAACTTGTCCAATCTCTTCTACTTTTGGCTTATACTGCTCAAGCGCCTCAACAATAGGTTGCAGTGTGGATTGAATATTCTGCAATGCCTCCAGTGCAGGTCGGGTAATCTCTTGTATTCGAGAAAGAGCCGCACTCAACCCTGAAAAATCATACCCCTGCCAAGGAGAAGTAAAATCACTCATTTGTAAACAAACCTCTCAGGTTCAACGATATCTGCGCTTCTAGCTTCTTCGCTTCCTCATTCAAAGCTTCAAACTCCGCATTCAAGCCCAGCATAGTCTCTTTGAAATCAGCCTCAGTCATGCCGTCGTCCTCGATGACCACTCCCACGTAGCGCCCGGCGTTGAGGGAATAGTCCTGGTCGATAATGCCGTCCTCGCCGTCCAGCTTCGCCGCCTTGCACAGACCGATCACGTCCCGGTAGACGCCGTCCGGGAAGCGTTCGGTCAGCCAGTTGATCTGGGCCTGCCAATAGGCTTTTGTCTTGGTTTCCTTATCCTCAGCAGTTTCCGGCGCGGCGGCCAGCGCCTCTTGATACTCCGCAAGAAGTGCGACAAAGGCAGCAGTATCCCCATGATACAGACGGGTGATGATTCCCAGGTTTTTGATCTGCTCGTCGCTGAACTTCCGGTGGGCTCGATCCACCTGCGTGAAAACGTTGCGGGCGTCGATGAACAAGATCTCGTTCTTTTTGTCCGTCTGGGGCTTGTGCTTGTCAAAGAACCAGAGCGTGGCAGGCAGGGTAACAGAGGAGAACATATTGGAGGGCAACGTCACCATCTGGCTGATGATGCCCTCTTCGATCATCTTTTTGCGGATCTCGTGCTCGCTCTTGCCTGCGTCGGAGGCAGAGTTTGCCATGACCAGCGCCGCCTTGCCGTGCTCATTCAGGGCCGTGGCAAAGTAGCCGATCCACAGGTAGTTGGCGTTGGGAACCGTTTCTTTCTTGTCGGAGGCTTTTTTCGCCGACTTGGTGGAGTTGCGGGGAACGCCGTAGGTATTGAAGCGCGCATCACCGCTGACACGGTCAAAGGAGACCTCGTCCACATTGAACGGCGGATTTGCCATGACGTAATCGAAGGCGCCGAAAGCGTTGTAGGGATCGGAGTAGAAGGAGTTGGCCTCGGTGATGTCGCCGCGCACGTTGTTGAGCAGCAGGTTCATTTTAGCCAGCTTCACGGTGTCCGGTTCCTTCTCTACACCGTAGCAGCGGAACTTCATCTGCTCCGCCTCGTTTGCATTGTGGGCGTGCATGTACCGCGCAGCCTGGACAAACATGCCGCCGGAACCGCAAGCGGGATCGAGAAATTTTTTATCGCCGGGCTGCGGGTCCAGCACTTCGACCATATACCGCACGACTGTGGCCGGCGTATAGAAGGTCCCGCCGTCCTTACCCTCTGCCAGGGCGAAGTTGCCGAGGAAGTATTCATAGATCTCGCCGAAGATATCAACGGTGCAGTTTTCGGGGATATCCTTGAAAATGCGCACAATGTTGGACAGCAGCTCCGGCTCCTCCTCCGGCACAAGCTGGGCGTAAACCTCCTTGGGGAGAACGCCGTCCATCTTCGGGTTCTCCCGTTCGATGGCTTCCATGGCCTTCTTTACCAGATCAGCCTTCTCCGCTGTGTCCGGCGCGTTGTTAAGATAGTCATAGTAGGCGCACTCTGGGAGGAAGAAGCCGCACTTCTCGACCGCGATCTCTTTACGTGTTTTCTCCATGCGGGTGCCAAGCCGCTTTGTATACTCCGCCTCGATCTCATCCTTGTGCTGCTTGAACAGGATATCAGCATAGCGAAGGAAGATCAGGCCGAGGATCGGCTGACCGTATTTGTTCGCCGCCAAATGCGCACCGGAACGCAGCACGTCCGCCGCATGCCAGAGGTTGTCCTTTAAGGTTTTCAGTTCTCTATCTGTCATTACGCTTTCACCTACATTAATTTGGGGGATCAATATCCAAATAGGAAATCAAGAATTGTTCTGCAAAAACATCACATCATAGATCGGCAGATACGTGATCTTACCGTTCGTCGTGATCTCGCGGGTATTGGACAGAACGAACGCCTTTTTCACGTGATAATCGTCGTTCTTTATAAAAGTGCTCAGCGCGCTGTGGACGGTGTAGTCCTTGCCGGATTTGACCTCGATGGGGATGGCGGAGAGGCTGTCGTAATCGTCGATCAGATAATCCACCTCGCCCTTGCTGCGGTTATCGTAATAGAACAGCTTGTAGCCGTGCGCGGCCAGCTCCTGGGCCACCACGCTTTCATACACAGAGCCGAGATTGATCCCCGTCTCATCGTCCAGGATCGCACGTATATTGCTGCCGTACAAAACGTCCGTCAAAAGGCCTACGTCGTTCAAATAGAGCTTGAGCAGGTTTTTGCCGACAGACTGTGTTAGGGGAAAGACTGGGGTAGTGATCGCGTTGACGTCCAGGGCGATTCCCGCGGAGATCAGATATTCAAACTCATCCTGATAGTCGGAAAAACGCTTGCCTCGCTTGTCCTCGATATCCTGAAAGACCACCCGTTTCTTCTTGCTCTCCAGATTGGAGGGGATCATATCGTAGATCCTGCGGATCTTCAGCTTCTTGTTATTGTCCGCCTCGTACTTCGACGCGTCATCAGCATAGAACGCGCGGATATCCCGATGGATCGTCCTGACCTTTACGATGTTGGTGTCTGCAATAAAGGAGTTCACGGCGTCGGGCAGCCCGCCAATCAACAGATATTTCTTGAAGAGGTCCATCACCTTCCCGTGCATAGCTGCATCCAGGCTCTCACCGGCAAGGAACTTCTCATGCATCATATCGATGGCGAACTGATTAAACCCGTTTGCCAGCAGAAACTCCTCAAAATCCAGCGGGAACATGCGCTTTACTTCAATGCTTCCGATGGGGATCGAGGTGGTCTTCTTCAAGGTCACACCGAGCAGCGACCCGCTGGCGATATAGGTAAACCTGTCGTCCTGCTTTAAAAACTTGAGCATGGTCAGCAGGTGCGGATATGCCTGGATCTCATCAAGGAAAATCAGCGTGTTTTTCTTCTCTCCCATTCGCTCGCCGGCGATGGTACTGACTTGGAAATAGAAGTCCTTGACGGTGCGGACCTGCTCAAACAGCCGTGGACCGTTATAATCCTCCGCAAAGTTCAGCTCGATATAGTTCTCAAAGAACTGCTGCCCGACGTAGCGGATGATAAAGGTCTTTCCGATCTGCCGCGCCCCGTCGATAATCAGCACTTTGTTGGAGTCTGACTTCAAGTAGCTTTCGATATACGGCTGAATTTTCCGATATAACATAGCGCACCTCCGCACTTTTCAGCATAATCAACGCGCCGGGAAACACATAATTCAACTGGTTGCGCATCTCGTGACAAACACATTTCAATATCTATTATACTCACAAAAACGCACAAATCAATAGCCGGTGCAAAATAAATATATCCCGTTGTCAAGACTGCAAATCCGATTATTGCACATTGGACTCTAGTGTAGCGCCGGGCTATCATATACGCGAAGGGAAACCAAAAACAATGCGTATATGAAGGAGGCGCGGCATGGAAAACAGATTTGCAGCAGCGCGGAGACGGTATCTGCGCACACATATGGATGGGATCTACACGGGAATGTTGCTGACAGGGACCCTGGAGCCGCATCTTGCGGAGATCGGCGAGTCGGCGCAGGCCATGTTCGATCGGCTGGTCGCGCAGATGAAGAAAGCCGAAGGTGTCACTGAGCGGCTGAAGGCCGAAAATCAAATGGAATGGGTGGGACGGATGAACAGCATCCGCAGCCATGCGGAGGAAGTTGTCCTTTCTGAGCTGGTTTATTGCTGAGGTGTGGTGATGTTCAAGCATAGAAGAAATCGAGTGTTAGCACTCTGCGCCGGCGAGCGACGGCTGCTGACAACGGCCCTGTTGTCCTTTCGGAACAAGCTGGTAGCAAGCGGCAAGCCCACCGAGGATATCAATGAGCTGCTGATCCGGCTGCTACAGTAAAAACTGAATACGAGAAATGAGCGTCTGCTTCTGAAAAGAGGCAGGCGCTTATTTTTATGGCATCAATTTTGCAGCCACACCGATGAAATCCGGAATGGACATGGCATCAATTTTGATGCCATAGACGAAAAATGGCTCCATTTCGGAGCCACGAGCAGTCCTGCATAGGAAAATGGCTCCAATTTGGAGCCAAAACAAAAGAATTTTTCAAGGGGGTTAATTTTTTGGCCTTCTCGCTGCCTACCAAGTGAGGGGAACTTTGAAAAAGCTCTGCACAAGCTCGGCTTTTTATAATTTACCAGCTCAAAAGAAAAAATTTTGAAAAGCAGCGGGAAAATCCGAAAAAAATTCGGCAAAGGGAAAGTGAGAGGAGCTTCTAAGCTTCCCCCGTGTACCTCGACAACTGAATAGCCGTTACCGAGACAGATATGACTGTGCGACGACCGCAAAAGAGCGAGCACGGCAACGCCGCGGAGACCCCGGGGCAGGCACATAAAAACGATATCGGAAGTACGGCGCCAAACCAAAAAACACAATTACCAGCGAAAGAAAGAAGGTGAAACACATGAACAAGCTACAACTGATCGATGCCGATACCCTGTATTACAAACCTCTTGCCCACCCCAAAATGCTCATCGACGGTGTTCTCTCCGACGGGCTCGCCATTTTAGCGGGTGACTCCAAGATCGGCAAGAGCTGGATGGTGCTGTGGCTGTGCTTGCAAATCAGCCGCGGCGAGGCGGTGTGGGGGCTGCCCACCAGAAAAACCGATGTGGTATATCTGGCCTTGGAGGACCGGGAATGGCGCGTTCAGCAGCGTATGCAGGAGCTGACGGATTCTCCGCCGGAGAATCTCCGCTTTGGCTTTTCCTGTGGGCAGCTGGGCGCGGAGCTGGATGGGCAGATCGAGGAGGCTCTGCGGGAATTTCCCTCCACGGGCCTGATATTCATCGATACCCTCCAAATGGTGCGGGACAATGCTTCCGCAAAGGTCAATGCCTATGCCCAGGACTACAAGGATCTGTCCGGCCTGAAAAAGCTCGCCGATGACCACGGCATTTGCATCTTCGTTGTCCATCACACCCGAAAGGAGCGGGACAGCAGCAATATCTTCAATGATATGACCGGCTCCACAGGCATTTTGGGCGTGGCGGATACGGGGATGATTCTCCGCAAGGATGACCGCTTCGGCGATTGCGCCACCCTCTGCATTACGGGCCGGGATGTGGAGGAGAAGAAGCTGAAAATGCAGATGCGGGGCGTCCGATGGGAGATTACCGAGGCGCTCAGTGCCAAGGATTTGCGAAAGGAACGCATCCCGGACTTTGTTTTTCAGGTGGCGGATTTTCTCTTGGCGCACGGGCGGTTTCGGGGCACGGTGTCCCAGCTGCTTGCCGCCGTAGGTAATACGGAGCTGAAGCCCAACCTCGCCAGCAAGCATCTGACCCGCCATTACAGCGATGTACTGCTGCCCCTGGGAATCACCTACGAGTATCGCAAAACGGCGGCTGCCCGGCTGGTGCTTTTGGAGCTGCATGACGGTGCTGACGGTCATGACGGTTCTTCCGGGAGCGAGAGACTTGCGTCACTGCGGAAACAGAATGACGGGACCTTCCGGCTTCCCCAAGCATCGTCACAAGCGTCATCTGCGTCATGGGAGGAGGCGGAGGACGATGAGGAATTGCCGCTTTAAGGGGTGCGGGGCTATACACCGCTTTTTTATCCGTAAGGATAACGAGCATGGGATTTGTGTAGCCCTGCGGCACCCAATTCCCCCGTATCTGCCGATACGAAAGGGGCGCGCCCCTGTAACCCCGCTGAAAGGATGTGATATCTATGCGGAATCGAACAGAGGAAATCAATGTGCGAGTCTATAAAACCGAGAAGAATACCATTCGCAGAAAGGCAAAGAAATGCGGCATGAATATGTCGGAATATCTCCGAACCTTGGGAACCGGCGCAGCGGTGAGGGAGGCTCCGCGCCGGGAGCTGATGCGGGCGTATCAGAAGCTGACGACGCTCCACGATACCGTCCGCTACGAGCTTGCCATGAGGGACTTTGACGAGGCTTTGACCGAGATCGAGAGCCTGCTTCTGCGCGCCTATCACGGGAAGGAGGATAGCGATGGCGGTGACGAAGATCTGGGCGATCCATGACAGCGTCAGCCGTGTGGTGGACTACTGCACCAACCCCAGCAAGACCAAGCTGAGCGACCTGGAGCAGGTGCTGCTGTATGCTGCCGACAAAGAAAAAACCCTGGATGAGGGGGAGCAGCAATACGCCGTCACCGGAATTGGCTGCAGGGCGGAGTCTGCCGCAAGGGAGATGGCTGCCGTGCAGAGGCGCTTCGGCAAAGCCGGCGGCAATGTGGCCTACCACGCTTACCAGTCCTTCAAGACCGGTGAGGTTACGGCGGAGGAATGCCATCGCATCGGCGTGGAGACGGCGCGGCGGCTTTGGGGGAACGACCGGCAGGTGCTTGTTGCCACCCACTTCAACACCGGCACTTATCACAACCACTTCGTTGTGAATCCGGTGAATATGTGGACGGGCAAAAAGCTGGAGGTAAAATACGAGGTCTATTACAAGCTGCGGGATATGTCTGACCGTATCTGCAAGGAGCATGGCCTGTCGGTGGTGAAAAATCCCCAACGGCATAAAACGGCGCGGTCGGTCTACTTTGCCGAAAAGAACGACGAGCCCACCCGCTACAACCTTATGCGGCGGGCGCTGGACGAGGCGCTGACGATATCGAGCAGCTGGACGGAGCTGAGTGCCGTGCTGCGGAAGAAGGGCTATGTGTTCGTGTGCGATCCCTACCGCAGGTACGCAACCATCCGTTCTTTAAGCGCTAAAAAGTGTATGCGCACCTTCCGGCTGGGAGCCGAATATGACAAGGAGGCGCTGCAGGACAGGCTGCTGGAGAACCAGCGGGACATCCGTGTGACCCGGCGCTATTTTGAATTCATGAGGCCCTACACACGGGAATATGCCAGGAAAAATCCGCCGACGGAAGAATATTGCCGGCAGCGGGATTTCTATCTGCATTTGCCCCGTGTCACCGGGTATTTGAGCTTCTTCCGCTGTGTGGCAATCGTGTTGGGCGTTGCGCCGCTGTACGAAAAGGAGTATCGGCAGCCCCTGTCGGCGGAGTGCCGGGAGGCTTGCCGCAGGCTGGATCGCTTCACCGCCGAGATAACACTGGCGTGTCGGGAGCATTTGGACACGCCGGAGGATGTGCAGAGGTTTCTTGCACGAATGGACAAGGAGATGGATGCAATATCCACTGCACGCAGCAAAATCCGTAATAAGCAGCGAGGCTGCGCCGATCCTGCGGAGAGGGTCGAGCTGAAAAAGTCCTGCGCCGCCTGCACCGCAGAGCTTTCCCGGCTTCGGAAGCAAAAGCAAACCGCCTATAACATGATTGAGGATAACCCAAAGCTGAAAGCCCTCTTGGCGTGTGAATTGGATGCGTGGGTGGAAAACGACCCCTACCTATCCCCGCGGGAAAAGCAGGCGCTGCGAAATCAGCAACCGTCCCAAGAGGAAAAGACGATTTTACGATGAAAGGAAGGATTCGATGAAGAGTGACCGATCGATTGATTTGGGGCTGACCGGGTATGAGGAGCTTTTTATGAGCACGGAGGAACGGCTCGATGCGAAAAAGCCAAAGGTAGAGGCAATCCCGCTGGCTGCCCTCACACCCTTTCGAAATCACCCCTTCAAGGTGAAGGAGGACGAGGAAATGGCGCAGCTCATGCGGAGCATTGCCGATGCCGGCGTGCTTTCTCCGGCGCTGGCAAGGCCGCTGCCTGACGGCGGCTATGAGCTGATCTCCGGCCACCGGCGGCTGGCAGCGTGCAAGGCGCTGGGGATGGGCACCATGCCGGTGATTATCCGTGACCTGACAGACGAGGAGGCTGTTATCACCATGGTGGACAGCAACCTGCAAAGGGAGCACATTCTCCCAAGCGAAAAGGCGTTTGCGTACAAAATGAAAATGGAGGCATTAAAAAATCAAGGGAAACGCACGGATTTAACTTTATCGCAAGTTGCGACAAAGTTGGATGCTGCAGCGGAAATCGGAAAAAGCGCAGATGAAAGCCGAGATCAAGTGTTCCGCTACATCCGCCTCACCCACCTGATCCCCGACATCCTGAAGCTGGTGGACGAGGGCAAGATTGCACTGACTCCGGCGGTGGAGTTGTCCTATTTGCAGCCGTCCGAGCAGGAGATGCTCTTTTCTGTGATGGACAGCGATGAGGTAACGCCGTCCTTGTCTCAGGCCCGGCGGCTGCGGCGCATGAGCGAGGCGCAGACTCTCACGGATGATGCGGTGCTGCAGCTTCTGTCCGAGGTTAAGGGCAATCAGGTGGAATATGTGAAGGTGCCGGTAGACAAGCTCCGCAGCTTTTTCCGTCCGGACACCTCCGTGAAGCAGATGACCGAGACACTTGTCAAGGCCATGGACTTTTATAACAAACACTTGGCGCGGCAGCGCAAAGACCGGGA
>ERZ773130.2068-NODE-2068-length-16394-cov-23.745700_pt1 | contig 16394 bp, 15 predicted proteins | sample MGYA00511919_ERZ773130 | MGnify/ENA primary metagenome ERZ773130 (study PRJEB29015, sample SAMEA2737851) | human gut metagenome | biome: human gut; feature: human-associated habitat; material: faeces | place: China | collected 2012 ...
TCGAAGAGACAATTGCCTTGATTTTTAATTGCAGCAGTAATGCAAAGAACTTTAGTGAGTATGAGGGAAAATATAATTTACTTCGAGATGAGCCGTTTGATGGAAAAGTTGAGGGGCTTGATGCCGCAGTGATCGTACTTTAAGAATATTTAAGAATGATTCCTGCCTGCGTATATGATTGCTTCGAAACTTTAAATAAAAGCAGGTTTAGATACATTGAAAAATAATTTCAGTGTATCTGAACCTGTTTTCTTTTTTTAATGAACATAGAGGCAGCCTGTGCGAAGAATAAATGATACATAGCTGCAGAATCGTATGTAGAAAGAAAACGAATATAATATATTTAGACAAACTTTATTTTTTATTTATATATAAACCTGAAAAAGATGGTATTATTGAATATATAAGGAAACTGTCAAAATATACTATATACAGAGGTAGGCGTATGGGTAGATTAGTAGAGTTTCAGAATGTGAAAAAAACCTATCATATGGGAGAAGTCGAAATTCATGCTGTAGATGGCGTGGATTTTGAAATAAAGGAAGGCGAATTTGTGGTCATTGTCGGACCAAGTGGTGCCGGAAAAACAACCGTATTGAATATTCTTGGGGGAATGGACAAGGCTACAAGCGGACACGTTATCGTTGACGGTGTTGATATCAGCTCGTTTAATAGCAGGCAGCTGACATCATACAGAAGAGATGACATAGGGTTTGTATTTCAGTTTTATAATCTTGTTCAAAATCTGACTGCACTTGAGAATGTTGAGCTGGCATTGCAGATATGCAAAGATCCGCTGGATGCGAGAGAAGTTTTAACGGATGTCGGATTACAAGACAGAATGTTGAATTTCCCTGCACAGTTATCCGGAGGGGAACAGCAGCGTGTTGCTATTGCAAGGGCACTTGCAAAGAATCCGAAACTTCTTTTGTGTGATGAACCGACAGGAGCATTGGACTATCAGACAGGTAAAGCCATTTTAAAATTACTTCAGGATACATGCAGACAAAAAGGGATGACAGTTGTTGTAATTACTCATAATATGGCAATTGCACCGATGGCAGATCAGGTAATCCGCTTTAAAAATGGACAGGTAAGGAATATTACACGAAACAGTGAGCCAACACCGGTTGAACAGATTGAATGGTAGGTGACTGCTATGAAAAAGAAAGCACTGACCAAAGAATTTTTTATGTCCATAAAAAAGACATACAATCGATTCATATCTATTTGCCTGATCGTTATGCTGGGGACTGCTTTTTTTGCAGGGGTGAAAGCAGCAGAACCGGATATGCAGGAATCAGCGGATATCTTTTTTGACGACAGTAAGTTAATGGATATCAGAGTGCTGTCTACATTAGGATTAACGGAAGATGATGTTACCGCAATTTCTGCAATTGAAGGTGTAGAATCTGCGATACCTGTGTATACATATGATGTTTTGACGGAGAAAGATGAAAAGCAGCATGTGATCAAGCTAATGTCAGAAACAACAGATATAAATAAAATTACTGTGACAGAAGGCAGGATGCCGCAGGAATCCGGAGAATGTCTGGCAGACTGGCTTTTGGAACAAAATTATGGGTATAAAATCGGAGATAAGATCACAATCAGCTCCGGAGATGACAAGGCAATTGAAGACATTGTCAATACGCAGACATATACGATCACCGGATTCGGAAAATCGTCATATTATCTTGATCTGACAAGGGATTCCAGCACGATTGGTAATGGTTCCATGTCAGGATTTCTGATTATTCCGGAAGATAATTTTACGCTAGAAGCATTTACGGAAATCGATGTTCTTGTTGATGGTGCGATAGCATTGGATTGTTATAGTGATGCTTATGAAGATGCTGTTGATGAAGTTACACAGAAAATCAAAGATATTGCAGGGGATCGATGCGAAATACGATATGCCGAAGTTGTACGTGAGGCACAGGATGCGATAGCTGAAGCTGAGACAGAGGTTTCTGATGGTGAACAAGAACTTGCAGATGCAAAAGAGAAATTAGAGGATGGATGGGAACAGCTTGCAGATGCAAAGAAGGAAGTTGCAGAAGGCCAGACGGAGCTTGCAGATGCGAAAACGCAGGTCAGTGATGGGGAAAAGGAGCTTGATGCAGCTAAGGATAAAGTTGCTGACGGTGAAAAGGAACTGGCAGACGCAAAAACACAGCTTGCAGATGGACAGAATCAGATCAGTCAGGCGAAGCAGCAGATTTCAGATGGTGAGGCTTCTATCGCAGCGTATAATACAGAATTAGACAATGGAAGAAAGCAGCTTGAGAGTGCTGCAGGGCAGCTTGCAGATGCGAAAACCGGATTAGAAACATTAAAATCAGGGATTGAGCAGATGGAAAATGCTTTAAATGCCAGTCAGACGGAACTGGATGCTTCCGGTGAGGCTTTAAAACAGGCAAGAACAGAGCTTGAAGCGAACCGTGGGCAGATCGATGGTTACAGAGCACTCGTCGCAACAATGGATTCACAAATCGCTGAACTTCAGGAAAAGATAGATGAGCTTCAGACACAGATAGACGCTTCTCCGGGGGATAGTGCTAAAATCAGCGAACGAGATGCTAAAATCGCCGAACGAGATGCTAAAATCACACAAAGAGATGCGATGCAGGTTGGTATTGCTGAATTTGATCAAAACGAAGCATTGCTTTTACAAAATGAAGCGGCTTATGAAGAAGGAAAAAAGGCATTAGATGCAAAATGTGCAGAGCTTGCTGCATTGAAAAAAACATACGACAGCGGCATGGCAGACTACACGGCAGGTATGTCGGCATATGAAGACAACCTGTCAGAATTAAATGCAAATCAGGCGAAGCTTAATGCACAAAAACAGGTATTAACCGAGTCAAAACAAACCATTGCGGCGAAAGAGCAGGAATTAGCTTCTGCACAAAACACTATTGCAGAAAATGAAGCCTCCTTAGATTCAGCGAAAGCCGAAATCGCAGAAAATGAGAAAAAATTAAATGATGCACAGTCAGAGATAAATAAAAATGAGAAGAAACTGGCAGATGCAAAAAATGAGATCAAAGAAAATGAACAAAAGCTGACAGATGGTCAGGCTGAATATGATGCCGAATATGAAGAAAATCATCAAAAGCTTGAAGATGCGAAGGCTGACATTATCCAGGCGAAAGCAGATCTTGCTGATGTTGATGTACCGGAGTGGTATGTACTCGACCGTAATTATATCACTACCTGTGTTGCATATGCCCAGGATTCAGAACGTATAGGAAATATTGGAAATGTTTTTCCGGTTATATTTTTCCTTGTGGCAGCACTCGTCAGTCTGACAACGATGACGAGAATGGTGGAAGAAGAACGTGTTCAGATCGGTACACTGAAAGCGTTGGGATATAGGAAATCCAGTATTGCAGCAAAATACGTCATGTATGCATTTCTTGCTACGATGTTAGGCGGCACGATCGGTACTTTGATCGGACAGATTATTTTTCCGGCAGTCATTATGAATGCCTATAAGATCGCATATGTTACATTGACAGATTTTGTGACACCGATCCATTTAAAATATTCTCTGATTTCAATGATCGCTGCGGTTGTCAGCACCACAGCTGCTACGCTTGCGGCATGTTACAAAGAACTTCTTGCCGCACCGGCGGAATTAATGAGACCGGCAGCACCTAAAATCGGAAAACGGGTTTTTCTGGAGAGAATTACATTTATATGGAAACATCTTAATTTTTCCAATAAAGCGGCAGTGAGAAATCTGTTCCGATACAAGAAACGTTTGTTTATGACTGTACTTGGCATTGGCGGTTGTATGGGATTACTGCTTGTTGGATTTGGTGTAAAAGATTCCATCATGACGATCGGAGACAGGCAATATAATTTCATTCATACATACCAGGTTAAGATGACACTGGCCGATGCGGATACGGATGAAGAGAAACAGGAAGTTTTAGACAGTGTTCTTAAGGAGTCGACGACAAAGGCAGCTATGCTCAGTCATGAATCTACGATTGATGCATGTTGTGGAGCCAATGGAGAAAAGAAGCAAAGCACGTATTTGTTCATCCCATCCGACGCGGATGAGTTAGATGAATTTGTATCTTTGCAGAATCGTATATCCGGGCAAAAATACACGTTAGATGATGAAGGTGTGATCATTTCAGAAAAGCTGGCAACTTTGCTGGATGTATCCGAGGGTGACGATATTTATCTTGAGGTTTCAAGCTTAAATTATAAACCTGTTAAGGTAATGCACATTGCGGAAAATTATTATTACCATTATGTTTATATGACACCGGAATGCTACCAGTCATTATTTGGGAAAGATATTGAGTATGATGAAATATTTGTCGTAAATAAAGACCCGGAAGATATTTCTTATGAAAATGATTTTTCGGCAAAATATCTTGATAACAATGCAGTGTCAGGAATCACATTTACGCGTACAATATCAGACCGGATAGAATCAATGATCACAAGTATGAATATTGTTACCTATGTACTTGTTGTGTCTGCAGGACTGCTTGCATTTATTGTTTTATACAATTTAAATAACATTAACATCAGTGAGCGTCAGAGGGAGCTGGCGACGCTGAAAGTGCTTGGCTTTTATGATGGGGAAATATCAATGTATGTATTCAGGGAAAATATTATGCTGACAGTGCTCGGTACAATTTTTGGTATTTTCTTTGGAATATGGCTGCACCGGTTTGTCATCTTAACAGCAGAACTTGATATTATGATGTTTGGCCGGCAGATTTATACAAAAAGTTATATCTATAGTATTTTACTTACAATCGGTTTTTCTATTATTGTGAATATCGTGATGCATTGGAAAATGAAAAAAATAGATATGATCGAATCATTAAAGAGCGTCGAATAACTTCTGCTTGCGTATATTATTTGCAGACAGTATAATCGTATGGTCAGTCAATTGACATATATGAATACTAAGAACTAAGGAAGAACTACTGTATGTTAAATAAAAAAGATTTCTTAAAATATGCATCGACATTAGCATTTCCGATTATGCTCCAAAATCTGATCGGAACATTGGTAAACATTGCCGACACGGTAATGCTTGGTTACGTGAGCCAGACTGCCATGTCGGCTTCATCGCTTGCGAACCAGTATACATTTATTCTTTTCTGCTTATATTATGGAATGGCAACAGGTACTTCGGTTTTATGTGCCCAGTACTGGGGAAAAGGTGATAAAAAGACGGTAGAGAAGATTCTGGGTCTTGCAGAACGGATCTCCCTGATTATCTCGCTTATATTTTTTGTTATCTCCTTTACTATGCCAACGTCAATTATGAAGATTTTTACAAACAGTCCTGAGACGATCGCTGCAGGAAGTGAGTATCTGAAGGTGATTTCATTTTCATTTGTATTCATGGGATTCTCACAGATTTTTATGAGTGCGCTCCGAAGCATCGGAAAAATCATGCTGCCGTCGGTTACATATATTGTTTCGCTTTGTGTGAATGTACTTTGTAATGCAACTTTTATTTTTGGATTGTTTGGTCTTCCAAAGCTCGGTGTTACCGGTGTTGCACTTGGTACTGTGATTGCCAGAATCTCAGAAGTGCTGATCTGTCTGATTTACTCATTGCGCAGTTCAGACGTCAGATTCAGAATAAAATATTTTTTTGCAAAATCAGATATTTTATTACAGGACTTTATAAAAATTGCAACTCCGGCCGTGATAAATGACGTTGTCTGGAGCTTTGCCAATTCAGCGTTTGCAGCAATTCTTGGACATATTGGAGATGATATGGTTGCAGCAAATGCCGTTGCTGTTATGGTGGTAAATATCGGTGCTATCGCCTGTCGTGGTTTTGCCAACGCTACTACGATCATTGTCAGCCAGGAGCTTGGGAAAGACCGCATTGATACAGCCAGAGAGTACGGGAAACGAATGCTTACAATAACATTTATTGTCAGCCTGATCGGATGTGCCGTTATTCTGGCGATCCGCCCTGTGATACTGAATTTCTACCGGGATAAATTAACAGAGACTGCTATTTATTATCTTGGCATTTTTATCATTATGACAACCTGGCGTTTTGTGGGTGAAGGCGTTAATACCTGTCTTATATGCGGCTGCTTCAGGGGTGGCGGTGATGCCAGATTTGGAATGATCGTAGATACCATATTTATGTGGCTTGTTGCAGTCCCACTTACCTTCCTTGCAGCATATGTTTTCAAACTGCCGCCTGTCTGGGTATACTTTGTCATGACACTGGACGAGTTCGAAAAAATGCCTGTGGTATTTATTCACTATTTCAGAAATAAATGGCTTACGAATATTACCAGAGATTTTGAGTGATGGGCAATCGCAAGAAGTGTAGATTTTTAGTTTTCAGATGAAATAAGGAAAGAGCAGAAAAGAAAGACCCGGATGAGATGGTTGTGGCTGAAAAGTCACATATTTTCGTCTGGGTTTGTTTATAAAAAAATGTTTATAACATATTACTTAGAAAAGTTTATTAAACTTGTTTAAGTAATATGTTATAAATAAGTTGCGGAGGAGAAAATATGGAATATAGTTTTAAGCAAGATCTAAAAGCAATAAGAGATGTGATGAACCTGTCACAGGAAGAGCTAGCCGATAAACTTGGAGTGGAACAGATAACCATTTCCAGAAATGAGCAGGGACATACGAAACCATCTGACAAGCTGATGGAAAAAGTATATGTGTATGCATTCGAAAATAACATCAAACTGAATCGTCTGAAAGAGATGCTATGGTCAGAGAATTTAAAGAGTAGTCACAGACTTCTTTTTCATGGGGCGAAAGGAAGTATTGAGGAACCATTAAGTCCCTATAAAAGCAGAAAGAATAATGATTTTGGTCAGGGATTTTATACAGGAGAAAGTTATGAGCAGGCCATATCATTTGTTTCTGGATTTGAGCGTTCCTGTGTATACTTTTTGGATTTTGACGATGCGGATCTGACTGCAAAGAAGTATGAGGTGAACCAGGAGTGGATGATGACAATTGCCTATTATAGAGGGGCATTGGATGAGTATAAGGATCATCCAATTGTGAAAAAGCTAGTGGAACAATCGAGAGAGTGTGATTTTATTATTGCACCAATTGCAGATAACAGAATGTTCCAGATCATCAATTCTTTTATTTTTGGAGAAATAACAGATGAACAGTGCAGACATTGTCTTGCAGCAACCAATCTTGGTTCGCAGTACGTATTCTTGAATGAAAAAGCAGTCAATCAGCTGCAGTTGGTAGAGCGGTGTTATATTTCTGAAAATGAAAAGGAATACTATAAAAGAAAAAGGAGTTCTGATACAAAGCTTGGCGAGGATAAAGTAAAGCTTGCGAGAATACAATACAGAGGCAAAGGAAAATATATTGACGAAATATTAAGTTAAGCAGATAGTCAGGGAGGAAGCAGTTTACATGAAAAAAATGGATAAAGATGGGATGTTATTGTGTGAGTTACAGGCAAAAACATTTGAATTATCCTTAAAATTGACAGAAACAAGTTCTGAAATATTTATCAGGAGATTTATGAACAGTGATGTTGTAAAAGAGTTGGATAATACATCGTTTTTGGAGACAAATTTACAGCCAAAAGATATTATAGAATATATACAGCAGCAGTATGGGGTATCACAGTATGGCTCTGTGAAATACACAGAAAATGAAATGTACTGGATAGGATATATTTACCGATTTTTTTCATACACATATGAATTTCAATCAACAAGAGTTTATAAAATAGTGAAACCGAAAGAATTAAGAGGCTTGTTTCTGCCATATCATACATTGGATCCAGCACAGGCGATTGAACGTATTTTAGAGGCGAAAGGGCTGTGTTTTGATGAGGAGAGTCAGTTGCACAGGCAGTATGAGATATATAAGAGAATAAGGGGTAATGAGTAAAAAAAGATTTTTCAGTTGGTTATATCAGGAGTTGCAGCTAAGGCAGCAACTCCAATGTAAAAAATCACCTTCAAGCTATGAAAAAGCAACATGATAGCTTGAAGGTGATTTTATGTGGCAAAATATAAACAAAAATCAGAAGAAACAAATTATTTTTTACTACAGACCAATCCATGGTCTCCTGCATCTAATTTATGTAAAACATAAGAAAGCCGGCAGAAAGGATGTCAGACCTGTGGACAAGTCAGCGGGATATGGCAGAACAGACAGATGAAAAAAGAACAGTTAGGAGAATTGATCATTGCTTCCGAAGAAACTTTGTACAGAGTTGCAAAATCACTGCTTTATAATGATGCAGACTGTGCAGACGCAATACAGGAAGCGATCGTAAAAGCATTTTCAAAATTACACACGTTAAAAGAGGATACCTATGCAAAGACATGGCTGGTAAAAATCGTAATGAATGAATGTTACGCAATTATGCGGAAAGAGAAGCGGATCATTTCACTGGACGATTACCAGATGGAAGATCAGGCAGCAGAGCAGGACGATTACTCGGAGCTTTATGAGGCAATCTTTAAATTGCCGGAACCGGTGAAGCTCTGTGTAACGCTTTACTATCTGGAAGGCTACAGCGTGAAAGAAGTGGCACAGATACTGGATGTGACAGAAAGTGCTGTAAAAAACAGGCTGCTAAAAGCACGGGCAGTATTGAAAGAAAGTCTCATCGCCAATTGAATGGGATAACAGGTAAGATGCAGTATACAAGAAAAATTCAGGAAAGGTGGCATCATAATGAGATTAGAAGATATGAAGGATACATTTCCGAAAATGCCGGAAGATATAAAAAATATGATCGAGAAAGAAGTTGCAGTGCAGATAAAAAGCAGACAGGAAGAGAGTATGGATCCGGAAAATGCCAGACAGTCCGGAAAAATGGAAGATAAAGAGAATGCGAAGGTAATAAAATACAGAAAGAAAAAGAAAGACGCAGCCAGACGTATGCTAATTGCTTCCATGGTTGCAGCCCTGGCACTTGCGACAACAGTCGGTGCAGGCGTAGTCTATCAGATGCACAATGAAAAGGTTGGAAAATATGGGGTAAAGACAAAGATTGAAGGACAGCAGACTGCAGAAACAGAAAACCGTAAAGTTGAGAACCATGGAGCAGAGACAGGTTATGTGGAACTGACAGCATCGTATCTGCCGGATGGAATGGTGCAGACAGAAGAGGGAAAATACAGTTTTGAAGACAACTATATGGAAGGTGGTATCAGCATGGTTGTTTACCGTCTGCCGCAGAATGAAAAAGTGGATGATCTTTTAAGTACAGATGTGGCAGAGAGCGAAGAACTTGAAGTGGGAGGAAGACCTGCGGTTTATCTGGAAAAAGTGTCTTCTGCGGCAAAAAATTTATATGTGATTTATGCAGAACATGACTATATGCTGGAAATGTTTGCATTTCCGGATGTGACAAAGGATGAGATGATCCGTATTGCGGAGGGACTTACAGTGGTTCCGACAGAAAAGACAGAAGGAGACTGTGTAATGCAGCTCTGTGACTGGAATCAGACAGAAGAAGAGGAAGAAAAAGGCGAACCGGTGGATTCGGATTCAGACAGGGAATTTTCGTTTGATAAAACAAAGATGGAGAATACCCACGCAATTGGAGAAAGCATCAACATGGAACATGCAGGTATTGATAACATGCCGGGACTGACTGCGACGGTCACATCAGTCGAGCTTTCTGATAACAGCAGCATTCTGGCGGATGGAATGTTAGATGCTGATGCCATGAAAGCGTTTGATGCAGATGGCAATCTTCTTCCAATGAAACTGGAGTACATAAAGAGCGGAGATGGCATTAACACCACAGATGAAGTGGTTAAGACCGAGACACTTCCGCAGAAAATTGTCTATGCGACAGTAAAATACGAGAACAATGGAACAGAAACACTGCATGACATTATGTATAATGGTGGAATCGCATTCCTCGAGGAGAAAGGCAGCCAGATGCAGTTTGCAGATTACTTCCTGCTTTCCGATGAGGAAAAAGCAAGTATAGGCTGTGATTACCGTGTGCCGGAACAGGTCGGTTTCAGCCAGGAGGTATATCTTAGTGATGTTACCGGAGGAGAACGCAATAACAATTACATTAACGAATTAAAGCCGGGCGAGAGCGTAACTGTTCATTTTGCCTTCAAAATTCCGGAGGAGAAGCTTGGCGAAATGTATCTGACCTTAAGTAACACCGGCGGCGTATACAGTTATGATGAGACAAGCCTTGCGGTTGGATATGTCGATATCAGGCAGAAGTAAATATTCTGATAAAAAGCTTGACATGTACATCGTGATGCGATATATTGATTGTATCGAAGTGTGATATATCAAACAGCGAGGTAAGTGTTTATGGATGCACATATAAAGAAAGTGTATGTTCCGATGACTGAGACAGGTTTTTATATTTTGCTATGTCTTCGAACACCGAATCATGGATATGGGATTGTACAGAAGGTAAAGGAATTGACAGAAAACGAGGTGGTTCTTGGACCGGGTACTATGTATGGAAGTCTTTCCAAAATGGAGAGGGACGGAGTAATCGAGTTTGTAAGGGAAGAAGACAAAAGAAAAATATATCAGATCACTGATCTTGGAAAGGAAGTACTGGAACTGGAATTAAGAAGAATCAACAGGTTGTACCATAATGCACAGGAGGTAGCACCATGAAAGAGATAAAAAAAGAATTTCGTTGGTTTTTTATTACAGAATATGAAAAAGAAGCAGAATATTTAAGACAACGTCATAAAGAAGGATGGAAATTTAAAAATGTAATTTTCCCAGGCATTTATACTTTTGAAAAATGCGAACCGCAGGATGTGATCTATCAGTTGGACTACAATCCCGATGGTGTAAGGAATCAGAGTGAATATGTCCAGATGTTCGAAGATTGCGGATGGGAATATCTGAAAGAGTTTATGGGATATACATATTTCAGGAAACCGGCAGATCAGATGGCGAAAGAAGAAAATATTTTTTGCGATGACCAATCCAGACTGGAGATGATGAGCAGGATTTTCCAGGGAAGAATGATACCTTTGATCGGAATATTTGCAATTTTACTTTATAATTTGTATCGGAATATATCTGATCCAGCCTGGACAATCATATTTGGTGTGCTGACAGGTCTCTATATAGTTGTATTTTTGCAATTTGCAATAAAATATATTTCGTTCAGGAACAGAATATTAAAGCAGTAAAGAGATTGACAAATCAACATGAACGGTGTATATTTTCAACATGAACAGCGTTCAGAAATGAAAGTGAAAAGAAATGCCGGAATGTCAAAGGGGAAAATTATGAATCGTCTTGCTACTTCAAAAGAAGATATATTGGCTGCCAGCAGGGAGCTGATCAAGGAAAACGGATGGGCGGCTGTAAGCATAAGATCAGTTGCAGCGAAATGTTCCGTTTCAGCCGGTACGATTTATAATTACTACGAATCCAAGGCAGAGCTGCTTGGTGCTACCATCGAGAGTGTCTGGCAGGAAATCTTTTTTCATCCGGAAGACGAGCAGGTATTTCATGATGTTACAACTTGCATTTCATGGATTTATGAACGGTTCAAATATGGCAATAAGCGGTTTCCGGGATTTTTCTCTTTACATTCCTTTGGTTTTATGAAGGAAGGGAAGGATGATGGAAAGAAAAGGATGATGCGCACATGGGAACATATTTTAAATGGACTATGTGAAGTTTTAAAAAATGACCCAGAGATCCGTCCGGGCGTATTCGATGAGAATTTTACGGAAAGGCAGTTCGCAGAAATCCTGTTTTCCCTCATGCTGGTGTCAGTGATCCGCGAGGATTATGATCCGTCCTCTGTGTTGATGCTTATCAACAAAACATTATATTAAAAGCAGTTATTGTTCACATTGTGTGTGGTCAGTAACGGAAATTCTCCCACTTTGAAAGTGGGAAAATTTTTGAACCAAAATGAACAGTGTTCATATATCGTGATTTTTAAATGTTTGCAATTAGGTTGAGACTGTTTTCGCAGTGCAACGTAATTCAATATAAAATTTTAAAATAAGAAAGGAAATTTATCATGCAGGCAATTGTAGAAACTTTATTTGACACCGTATATTTAATCTCGGTAATCACGATCGGAATTTTAATGATCAGAAAGAGCAAAGGAAACCGCCAGTTTACTATGTTTGGAATTATGGCAGTTCTTTTGGGAAGTGGAGATGCATTCCATCTGGTTCCACGTGCGCTGGCTCTTTGCACCACAGGTCTTGAGAACTTTACTGTACAGTTAGGGCTGGGCAAATGGATCACATCTGTAACGATGACAATCTTTTACGTTGTACTTTATCACATCTGGCGTGAACGCTATCAGATCAAAGGTCATAATGCAGCGACAGCAGCTGTTTACGGTCTTGCAGGATTAAGAATTATTTTGTGTATGATGCCACAGAATAACTGGCTTAGTGCATCAGCTCCGCTTTCCTGGGGGATTTACCGTAATATTCCGTTTGCACTGATGGGAATCCTGATCATTGCTTTATTCTATAAAAGCGCAAAAGAGAACAATGACAGGTCTTTCCGTTTTATGTGGCTGACAATCGTTTTAAGCTTTGCATTCTATATCCCGGTTGTATTGTGGGCGGATGTCATTCCGATGATCGGTATGCTGATGATCCCTAAGACATGTGCATATGTCTGGACAGTCGTGATCGGTTACAATGCGATGAAAAAAGAGATCGCTTAAGAAAAAACTGAAAATTAATGAAATCACAATTACAGGAGCCGGTACCGGATTGCTTTTGCAAACCAGTGCCGGTTCTTGTTTTCTGATTTTATATGATGTATGATGAAGCATAAAATCTCGCAATGGGATTTTTTTTAGAAGGAGCAGTAAAAGAATGTCAAAAGATGAATATTTGATAACAGATAAACCTCTTAAAGCGTTGACTATTTTCGCAATGCCAATGATTCTTGGCAGCTTTTTTCAGCAAGTCTATAATATGGCTGATTCGATTATCGTTGGTCAGTTTGTCGGTTCTTCTGCACTGGCAGCAGTCGGTGCCTGTGCGGCACTTACGAATGTTTTCATATGTGTAGCACTTGGTGCCGGTGTAGGTGCGGGAGTGCTTGTGAGCCGCTATTTTGGTGCCAGAAATTACAGTAAAATGAAAACGATTGTGTCAACATCACTGATCAGCTTTTGTATTTTAAGCATACTCCTGGGTGCGTTTGGATTTGGTTTTTCCCGCCTGATGATGAGCTTATTACAGACACCTGCTGATATACTGGACGAAGCAGTATTGTATCTGCAAGTCTATTTTGTGGGATTTCCGTTTCTTTTTATGTATAACATTCTATCTACCATGTTTACATCAATCGGCGAATCAAAAATTCCGTTAGGACTTCTCATATTTTCATCTGTATTGAATATTTTTATGGATCTTTGGATGGTAGCGGATCTTGGACTGGGTGTGTTCGGTGCAGCTCTTGCAACACTCATCGCACAGGGTGTTTCCGCAGTGTTTTCGTTTTTGATTTTTCTTTACCGGATGCGTCGGTATAAGTGCCGGTATAGATGGTTTGACAGACAGGAGTTACAATTAATGCTTCGAATTGCCATTCCATCAGTTCTTCAACAGTCTACAGTATCAATAGGCATGATGATTGTACAGGCAGTTGTAAATCCTTTTGGTACACAGGCACTTGCAGGTTACGCAGCAACGATGAGAGTAGAGAATGTTTTTTCATTGATGTTTGTATCTATTGGTAATGCAGTTTCACCATATGTTTCCCAGAATCTTGGTGCAAATAAAACCTCACGTATCAAAAAAGGCTATCGTGCGGCATTGTTATTAGATACATGCTTTGCAGCTCTCGCTTTCATAGTTATTGAAACACTGCATACTCAGATTTCATCATTATTCCTGGGCAAAGACGGAACAGCCCTGGCATATCAGGTGTCTGGTGATTATATGAGATGGCTTGGTTATTTTTTTATCTTTATGGGTATCAAGATGGCAACAGATGGGGTGCTTCGTGGCCTTGGAATTATGCGTCCATTCCTTATTGCGAACATGGTAAATCTTGCGATTCGTTTATCGGTCGCACTGATTTTTGCACCACGTTTTGGTATTGCATTTGTCTGGCTTGCTGTACCTGCAGGCTGGCTTGCAAACTTTTTGATTTCTTATGCAGCCCTTAGAAAATCATGGCCGACTGATGAAACAGAACGTGCTGTATCATAGGCTGCATAGATTGGAAGGAGTATTTCCACGTGGATACGATTTCAGAAAAAGACACACAAAGTGCAGATGATAAAAAGAAGGAGAAAATTTCTTACATAGAGGTGATTATCCTGATGCCATTTCCAGAAGACGTTCATCTTCAAAATTTACATAGACAATCTGTGATAAAGGAACCTTCTTTTCAAGTAAGTTCTGATTTTGCTGATACATCATGTAGGATTTGCCGGTTCTTCTGATGCCGACAAAACAATAGTTTATATTTTCTTCCAGAGGATAGTGTCTAACGATTATTGGGTTGTTTAGGTAAATATCCTTCGGCTGTCTTGTAAAGCATAAAATACAGACATAGTGAAAAAATATGGTCGATTCAATACATTTTACGGTCGATTCATGACAATCCGCCCATTTGGAAAGAAATTCGTTGTACATTAGAAACAGGTAATCATGTACAACGAATTTTTTACATTTAAAAGCAAAGGAGAAAAAAGAATGAAACAGAAGGAAGTATCATTATCACTTTGAAACCGGAGTATTTAAGCACATTGGCAGCCGGATCACACAGTATTAGTATTGTTTCTGCAAATGGAGTTGCAACAGCAAACTTTGAAGTTCAGACAGCAGATACAACAGCAGTTTCACCGAAAACCGGAGATAACGGTCAGGTAGCTTTGTGGATCACACTTCTCATTCTTTCCTGTGGAGCATTGACCGCAGTTGGAATCAGAAAAAAAGTAAGATAAGCAAAAAATTAAAGTGAAATGAACGACAATATGAGCTATAAGAAAAACCTATAGCAACCACAAGGAATCTTCTATAACCAGAACAATTGACAAACCATGACCACATAGTTATAATCACAAACATAAATTAATTCCTATAAAACATATCATAAATATAGGAAATAAAGAAGGGAGAAAATCATATGAAAACAAATACGATTGTAAAGAACAAAAAACAGATGTGCTGCTGTTGTATGTGCTGTATGGATGAATACGGTTTTATTTTCATATGATTTATGCACCTGAGTGTTTTGGAAAAAGAAGAAGCAGGCAGTTGTGATAAACATATGACAACGACCTGCTTCTTTCTTTATGTGTACACTCTTTAGAATTAACGTATGAAAGTGTATGAGAGAAAGATGCTTAAAAGTAGAAATAGATAATTGCGAAACTCGTGAAAGAAGAGTAGGAGGAGTTTCACAATTTTCTAAAAAGTAGAAAAATGAAGAGGAGAAAACATTATGAAACAGAGTTTAGTAAAAAAATTAACAGCAGGAATTCTTACAGGAGCATTAGCAATCAGTGTAACAGCGTGCGGTGGAAATAGCGCAGATACAAATAATGCATCCACAAATGCAGACGTCAGTGCAGAAACAGAGAACAGTGGAGATGTCACCGTGATCAATGCAGTGACAGGAGGTTCGCCAAAGCCTTACATTTCCGTGGAGGAAGATGGAAGTTATTCAGGATATGATATCGAAGTATTACAGGCAGTATTTGACCGGCTTCCACAGTACAGTCTGAATTTGCAGACCGCAGAATTTGATGCGATTTTCTCAGGACTTACCGCTGGTAATTATCAGATTGCGGTCAATAATTTCAGCTACAATGAGAAGAGAGCGGAAAGTTACTACTATTCTTTCCCATATGATGAGATCAAATATGTATTTGTTCAGAGGGCAGATGATGAACCACTCACTTCTTTACAGGATGCCGCAGACAGAGGTTACAAGATTGAGGCAGGTGCCGGAGTGAATGTCACGAATGCCATTGAAAAATGGAATGAAGAAAATCCGGAATCACAGATTGAGATTATTTACACAGAGGCAGATCTCTCGGTTGTATTTGAACATATTCAGGACGGAACAAGCGATTTCAGGGTAGATGACCTTCCAATTTACAACAGCTACATCGAAGAGTTTGGTTTTGACGGATTACAGAAAACAGAACTATCTGCTGATGAGACAGCAAAGTTTTCAACAGCACTGGATGCGTACTTCTTATTCCCGTTAAATGACGAAGGGGCAGCGCTTCGGGAGGATGTTAATAAGGTATTGAAAGAGTTACAGGAGGATGGCACATTAGAAGAACTTTCACAGAAATATTTCGGGGCAGATCAGGTTCCATCCGCAGATAAATTTGAAACACCGATCAACTAAGAAGAACGAAAAGATAGTGTCAAATGACCTATGAAAAAACTGAGCAAAAGAAAAAGGCTCAGATG
>ERZ773130.2081-NODE-2081-length-16330-cov-40.814194_pt1 | contig 16330 bp, 17 predicted proteins | sample MGYA00511919_ERZ773130 | MGnify/ENA primary metagenome ERZ773130 (study PRJEB29015, sample SAMEA2737851) | human gut metagenome | biome: human gut; feature: human-associated habitat; material: faeces | place: China | collected 2012 ...
ATTTGCACCACATTTGCACCACTGAACTTATTCCTGGGGATTCAAGTATTATTTTTCTCCTTGCTGAAAAAGGACTTTACTTTAATGGACGTATATATGAGTACGGAAATAAAGTAAAGTTATTACAAAGGTATTTCTTTAAATGTTTTGAGAATTTATTTCATAATTAATTTTTCAGGATTTCAAGAACAATTCTTGTTATTAATATTGGATTTCTACCGTTTGCCAAAAGTCAGTAATTAAAATCATGTCTTGCCATGAAAAACCATATTTGTTTTTCATGAGACAAAATTCAGCATTAAAGTTTTTAGGGGATATACTATTGTTTTCTGGGTACGTAATAAGATTATGTTTACATGGTTGATGTCTGATTGGTAGTTCACTTTGTGGATTCTTCACATATTTATCTATCTCTACAGACAGACAAGTAAAACCCCACCATGGATCACGTGAACGGTCTTCCACACCGAGGAAATTCCATAAGTCTCGTTCATCTTCAGTAAATGCTCGTTCTTCAGAATCTTCTAAATTAGCTATTTCTAGGTGGATACAGATCATGCTGGCAGAGACTTCTCCCCTTTTTAGTTTTTTCGCTTCTTGGTCAGCCATACGCTTTAGAGTTCGTCTCATCCGTTCCATTGCTTCTAGGAATTGTTTTTCTATCGACTTTAATTTCTGATAGTTTTGTTCTGTCCAAGGAAATAAAGCATCCAAGTATTGCATCCGTTCCGTCTTATAGCAATCAAGTAAGTAGTCTTTATCTATTTCATTTAGATCCTTTTCCCAAAAAAGTGATAACATGGTATGTTCTAAGTCATTCAACGTAACTCCTTCTTTCGTTATCCTTATATCTATCGGATATGCTTTACAGTACTTCATCTTCTACTTTAATTACGATATTAAATTTCTTGATTTTTAAAATGTCAGTCATGGCAAAGCCACAAAATTCGAACAGATTATGAAATGGCCAGTTAAAACAGATGTCTTTTATCATTTTTTCATCCAATCCAGCCATACTCCATGGTGTAGGTTTTTCATTACCTTCACAGCCATAAACCACTTTGCGGATAATCATATTCAAGTCGTATTTTATATTTGTGGATGTAAGGAAAAAACCACAATCAGTCAGAATATCGTTAGATCGATACTTAGGGTTGTCACAAGAACAGAGTACATGCCAAATTCGTTCTTCCTTTTCTGTCAGTACTTTTTCTGGTATCATATTATATAAGTCATTTGGAACAAACAGTTGTGGTGATATACTTACATTGCGATAAATATTGGGATGAGCTGTTTTCTCGATTAATTCATCCTGATATATTCGCCAAGCCTTGTGTATAGCTTCCGTAGTTTGTATTTCTAACAGGTTATTCATCTCGGATATTCGTTGTAGATTCTTTTCAGCATAAGTAAAATGTCTGTCCAATATATGCTTCCGGAAGTATAAATAATCCCCCAATAAGTCTGCTTTCGTATCCAAACTTAAGTATTTGTCTTCATAAATCCTTAGTATGCTGTCCTCCAGCACCTCTAATGGAAGTTGATGGAGGGTATCTAAGTCGTTCAAATAACCGTCCTTGAATATCATAGTGTATTACTTATTATTTAGTTGTAAATCAATAGATTTATGGGAAAAACGAAGTGTGATTATTACTATTCAAATGAGTTAGTCTAACTTCTTAAAATCAAAGTCGTTTACAGAGCAACATGCTTTTTTATAATCGAAGTTATATAAGCGCATATAGGCTTCTTGTACTTCTTTAGCTCCATTGTAAAATGGAGTCGATGTATGCATCTGAGTTGTTACTGTAACTACCATTTCTGGAGTGAGAACTGTTCCGTTTACACGTTTTGTACGTTTGGGAGTGATTTGAAATACTTTCGGCATAATATTATAATTTATTATTGGTGATATTGCCTGTTGTGGCATCTTTAAAACTGTTATCGGCAAATGCTTTTTTCATATTTTCAATCTGCTTCTGGCATGATTTGGATATGCTGACTGTTTTATGGGCTATATCTACTATTTGCTGGGTTTGAAGACCTTTTGCTCCTTCTAGGAAACTTTTTTCAATAGCTTCATTGACAACAGATTCAATATCGGCACCGTTAAATCCATTGGTACTTTTAGATAAAGCTGTGTAGTCTATGGAGGAGTCTTTCATACAACCTTTACGTTCTTTCTTTTCTATATGAACTTTGAAAATAGCTTTTCGTTCTTCTTCGTTAGGAAGGTTTACACAAAATATTTCGTCAAATCGTCCTTTACGTTTTAATTCAGGTGGAAGCGCATCTGCATTATTGGCTGTTGCGATGACATATACACTACTTTTCTTGTCTTGCATCCACGAAAGGAAATAGCCGAACATGCGTGTCATAGTATCATTGTCTCCTCCTACACCAGAGAATCCTTTTTCTATTTCATCTATCCAAAGGATGCAGGGAGCTGCAGCCTCGGCAATACGTATGGCCTTTCGCAGATTCGCTTCGCTTTCGCCTACATATTTACCCATCATGCTACCCATATCAAGTTTCAAGAGTGGAGATTCAAATAGAGCGGCCGAAGCTTTAGCACATAAGGACTTTCCGCAGCCGGGCATACCTACAATAAATACACCTTTAGGTATGGCCACTCCATATCTTCGAGCTTCTGCTATCTGTTTGATAACTTGTGCTTTATTGGTAAGGTATTTTTTCAGTGCATCCATACCGCCTATGCTATTCAAGTTTTCGGGAGTGTCAATCAACTCTAACAGACCGGACTTCTTTACCATTTGTTTCTTTTGTCGGAGGATCATCTCTGTATCTTCTGCACTTAAGGAACCATTACTGCTCATCGCCATATCCAGCATACGATCTATTTCGAAGGCTGTCATACCCTTAAGTGATGGCATCAGCTTCTCACGGTCTTCTTCTTTAAATTTATTCTTGTCGTAGAAGTTTACCTCAATGTGTTCATCAATCAGGCGGTTTATTTCTTCTTCATCCGGATAGTCTATTTCCAGGAAGGAAACATATTTTTCTATTTCTTGTGGAACTCGTAGTACAGAAGAGACTATAAAAATTGTTGTATCATATTCTCTGTCGTATAATCGCCTTTGGGACATCAACAGTAAGAGTGTCTTTATCTTAGGTTCGTCAATATAGTCTTGAATCTCTTTAAGCACAAGATACTTCTCTTTGGCTATTTCTTCGTTGTACTTTTCTTCTAGGAAACTTTCTAAAGACAACGTGTCACCACCAAATCCTTTCTTAGCTTTTGTATGAAAATCAGTGCTTCCTGTTGCAGGATTCCATTCAAAGACTTTTTTATTGGCTGTAACTTGAAGAATCAGTTCATCGATGCGTACAAAATCATAATCATGTATATAAATGATAGGTATGTTGACATCTATCATCCTTTGAAAGGAACGAATTTTACAATCATTCATTTTTATTTAAATATACTTTTTACTTCTTCAATTTTAATTTTATTCATTTTCAGCATTTCTTTCATTTTTTCCATTTCCTCTTCGTGTATGATATTCTGATATACATTAAGTTCGTCGTACCATCCTAATTCCATAGCAACTTTTATATATTTTTTAGCATTTTGTAAATCTTTGTTTGAAAAGTATAGACGTCCTAATATATACAATACTTCTCCATCATTTTCATTTTCAAATTTAGAAAATACAGTAATCCAATTTTCACTAGGCAGAATGTTGGAATGATAAAAGTATTTAGCGGAATATCTGTCATTGTATATTAGATATTTACAAAGGTATTCACTGTTTTTTTTAAAATGTGGGATTGTATTCCAATATTCTACTAAGTGGATAGGTGATTGAATATTATTATTGTTCAAATCATCACAATAAAACAAAGATAAAAATTTCATTATTCCTTGTGCTGAATATAATAGTGAAACTTTAAATTTTGAAATTTCATTAGCCAAATCATTTTCTCCTTGTTGCTTTAACCATCTAACCAAACGTCCATCTAATAACGGTTGAATGTCTGATATATTAAAGTTCCTCTTTAAAGAATCGAGTGAAGTATGTTCCTCTCCACCTGACTTGATTCGAATCTTTACCGGTTTTGCTTTCGCAATCAGTTTCATATCTCTACGCTTTTAAGAAGTTCATTACTTTTTTTGCTACAGACTTTACTTTTGTTACAGCCTTTTGCACTACAGGTTTGGCTATCTTAGCTAAAGTATTTATACCTTTTCTTACTGCAATTTTTGTTCCTATTGTAATATATCTTTCCGATGCTTTTATAATTGGAACCACCGCTGTAGCTGGAGGATAGATCTTTGTTAATGCGAAGCACAGCTTGTCAAGCACCACAGGTACTCCTTTTTCGATTATCTTATCGGCAACGGCTATCGCTCTTATGGCTGCACGGTCTATCAAAACATCTGCTGCTTCTATCGAATCCAATTCGCCTGTTGCAGTCTTATAAGCAACTTTTAGCTGCGTTAATCCTTCATCTACGGCACTGGCTATTTCTATGGAAGTGCTTGGCAGCTCAAAGGGTAGTTGCCCTTTTTCTTTGGCAATAACAATTGATGCAGTGAACAGTTTCTTCAGTATTCCCTCTTTCTTGTCGTTCATCGGCAAGTCCAGAAACTCTTTAACGCATTTGAATTCGCGTATCATGGGCAGTTCTTCTACACTCAATTCATTACCTAATAGGAATGACTGCAAAGCAGTCATTTGTGTGATTTCTTTCTCGAATTGCATGCCGAACTCATTGCGTCCGTAGTCCTCATTATATTCTGTAAACTTCATACTTCGTTATTCTTTAGCAGTTGTTTCTTCTATTGCCTTTTCATTTGTATCCGAGATTGCCGATGCAATTTGTGCTTTTTCTTCTTCCGAACGTCCGTCAGTTATACGATCCATCTCGTTCAGTAGCCAGCGTTTACGTGACCATCCGTCAGCTTTGGCTTTTTCCAAAGAGTTGGCGTGTTCATTGAAACTGTCAATCAATCCATTTGTTTCTTTCAGTAGATTGATTTGTTCTTCCGGCAAATTCCATTCTTGACACTTGTTCTCAACCAACACATCTATATCCTGTTCGGGGTTGTTTTCATAAGCTTCCAATAAAGAAGTGAGAATATTTTCAAAAGTTTGTTCCATAATAATTATTCATTAAAAAAATCTTTTAAATCTTCAGGTGTATATCCCAGTTCTCTTGCAATTTTTTTTAGATAGATTTTTTCTGCAAGACTAATTTTCCCATCTAACTGATATAGGTATATTATTTTCTTTAGAAGAGAAATAGAATAAGAATCATCGTCTTTAAGTAAATTAATATCAACCTGAAATAATTGTTCTGTATTGTATGAACTTGCAAGTAATAATTGTTCTTCTTCTGACAAAGATGAATTTTCAATCTCATTGTCTACAAAGTTTCTCTTCTTTTCTGTAAAATTATGGTCTATCTTGGCAGCATTTATAAGAATCATTAAAGATAGCATCTCCTTATTTGTAAATTGTTCTTCTTTTTTTATTGATTCATTTGATATATCCTCATAAGTACTATATTGTTCTTCATTATTATGGTTTTCCTGATAATTCTCATTTATCACAAACATTTCTTCTTGTAATTTATGTTGAAGTCTTTTGGCACTTGGTCGAAATGTTGCTAATGTGAGGCCTCCTGAAATTACACCACCTAAAATAGGTATAACTTTTCCAAGTCCTTTTGCGAAAGTGTCTTTAGTTAATTTTACTCCAATCCATTTTGCTATTTGCTTAATAATTGGATAATACATGGTCTTAGTTAAAGCTTTCTGTGGTAGTCTTTTAACAACTTGTTTGGCAAATTCTTTAGCAAGACCTTTGATTGCTTGGTTAGCGGCGGAGGCTCCCATCATAACCCCGACAAATAGTGTTAACATATCAGAAGCAGTGTCCGTTAAATTCCCATTTTCATCTCTCAAATCTGGAAATCCATATAGATACGCAAGCTTTTGAGCCAGGACGAAAACATGCCAATAATATTGGGCCATATCTGCAGGTATGGTTCCTGCCATTGCAAATCCTCCCGGAATGCCGGCTACAGCAGAAATAGTTGTTACCTTTGTAGTATGGCTATTTATACATGCGTTGGCAATTCTGTCTATTATTTCTTTGGATACCCCATTAATAGGTCTGCTCGATATTGCTAGATTTAGTTGTTCTGGTGAACAATAATTCTTAAGCTCTTTTTTCAAGAAATCGTCTCTATCAACTTTTACTCCGGGCATAGATAGAGCTGCTCCCATAACTTTATTCCAAATAGTTACTTCATTTGACATAATCTTATAGTTTATTTCTTTGTTATGATTTTGGTTAACAACTTAAGCCCTTGTTCTACAATAGTTGCATAATCAGGGTTATATGTGCCACAATAAGGACAGAGTGTACCTCCTTTTAATCTTGTAAATGTTTTGTGGCATTTTTTACATGTATAAACTTTCATATTCATAGTCTTATCTTTTTATATTATAGTATATTTTTGCTGGTTTGATTCTCATTTTATGAATATCATTCGCATTCTTTATTTGATATTTTTTCTTGGATGCTGATGATATACCAATATAAATTCATCTTTAATTATTCTTTTAGCACCTCCCTGAAATACCTGTCAAAATCAACCATTTTATTGTTCCAAGCAGGAGACGATGGATGATATGGATTGATTATAGCAATAGGATGGCTTACGCCAGGCACTTGCAGATGGCAGATATACCATTCTGTACGTTCTAATTCTGAACGGTCTATCAGATAAGCATTCTGTTCGCGCACTCTTGAATTGAATACACACCCCCAAATCACCACAATGTGTGGTTGCAATTCGCGGAGAGTTTCATTGAAGGCTTCAAAATCACGTTCTGAGAGATCAGATGGTCGTGTTTCACGGTAACGTCCAGGTTCAGCAGGCAGAAAGAACTGTACATAGTTTGTAAAAGCTACATAACTCCACACTTCGGCATATTCACGTTTGTTAACTTTTGAACTTAAGTAGGAGGCAAAGCGCTGATAGGTTGGCAGTCCATCGCTGATGGCATTGGATGGCTCATCGTGAAGAGTCCCTCCGCATGCCTGATAGGCCGGGCAGATACTGTCGAATTCCGATGAATCTTTACGTTCTACATCCGTACAACGTTTGAAGTAGGGGCATGCCTGTTGGTCACAGTAAAAACTGGCTCCTACTACAAGTACCCGTTTGTTCAGGATGCCTTTTGTGTAATTTGAACCCACAAAGGGGTTGAAAAATCTGTTTTTCATACTTACAGTCATTTATTTATGGAGTGTCAAGCCTTTTGCTTTTCACTCCGGTTATTAACTGCTGTAAAATTAGATGCTTGTTGTAGAATGTTTACTTTACGTAAAGTAGTTTTTCAGCTTTATTTCGGCGTATTGCTCATTTTCGTGTATTTTCTTCTTGTTTCCTAGGTTTTTCGTCGTACCACGTATCTGGCTGATAAGAGTTTTCAGATTTGCCTCGCCTATAAGTAAGCCGTCTTGATTGAGCAGGACGTTGCCGATAGCTTTCCAAGGGATAGATTTTTTTTTATAGGTTTTTCGTTTTATGAGCTCTCCAAAATAGGCCTCTATCAAAAAGGCGAATCTTGTAGGTGATTCGTTGATGATCCATGCCGTCTCATACAAGTCGTTACGACTAAGCAGGTGCTCTTTCTGACACCACTCAAAGAAGTGAAGCACTTCATCTTTGATATTTTCTGCTTTGCCATTCTCACCGATGTTCTCAAACGCTTTCTCTGTGCAGGGGAAATAAGGTTTCTTGACTGTTCCTTTCCTTGGTATGGGATTGTACCCGTCTATCTTATTGGCAAAATAAGTTTCGTAAATCCTACGGATAATTCTAACTGCACGGAAGGCAACTTCTACGATGTCTTCGTCTTCTCCCAATGATATCCAAAATGGCCAATAAGTATTGTCATTCACATTATCTGTTTGTCGGAAAAGCATGTTAAAGTATGGATTGTCGAACGTATTGCCAAGCACTTGTGCGGCTATGGGGCGAATAACAGCCCATTCACGGTCAAAACTTTCTTTGTGTTCCTCAATAGTACCTTGAAGTACTACTCCGAATGCTCCATAATAGATACCCTCAGAAGGTGTGTCTGTACAGTATTCAATGTTGAATGTATAAGCACGACACCCGTCTTCCGAAATGAGCGGTGCTCCGTATTTGTACATCATATGTACAGGCATTTGCTTGTTTCTTACCGTATCATCACGATGAAGTAATGGATTTCCTTCTTTATCTTCTGCAATATTATCCAAGCAGCAGAAGTCATCTAAGAAGTGCATCTTTCTAATATACTTTTTAGATGCGATATAATTCATATTATCGTTGGTAAATTGATTCATATTAATATTTTCTTTTAGGACTAAGTTAGTATAAATTTATGGTATATTGAATGATTTCATTAAGAAAATAGATAAGAAACAGGCACTTGTAAAAAGGTGAGATTATATTACTGGAATATTTAGCTAATAGATTATTATTTTAATTAAACTTCCATATTTCATCTTTCTAACTTCAACTAAGATAAGTTCTCTTAAAAAGCTATTATAAGCTTCTAGAAAATGACATTTTATATTATTGTAGATAAATATATTCTCCTGAAAATGAGCGACTAACAAATCCTTCTAAAATAACGCCTTATTATGGATTATTTTTGTACAAATTTTTAGAAAAATTCTCGAAGATTTGGGCAAAAGATGCTGATATTTTTTTAGAAATAAAGTTTATTAGGAATTTTCCCTTTCGCACCCTTCACAAAGTCTTGCAAACATGAGTCAGCAAATAATATTTTATGATATGTGAAGGGTGTGGAAAGATGCAGTTAGAATATTTCTTTTCCTTTATACACGAGCTCTGCTACATTCTTTGCTTCCAGTTTTTCCATCAGACGTTTCCGGTATGTTTGTATCGTATTTGTGCTGAGGCACAGCAGGTCTGATATTTCGGAAGTGCTGAGACCTTCGGAGAGATAGGTGAGCACCTCTTTTTCGCGTTTTGACAATTCTGGTATTTTATGTAAGTCAATATTTATCTGTTTTTTATGAAGAATGGAGAATACTTCGCTGAAATATTTATGCCCAAGTCTGATTTGATTGATAGCTTGCTTCAGTTCGCTTGTACTTGCATTTTTTGATACGGCTCCTGATATTTCTTCTTCTGCTAATTTAGCTATAACCCATGGCTCTTCATGCATGGTATAAATCAGAATCTTGCAGTCGGGCATTTGTTCCTGCAAAAGATGAATAAGCTGAAAGCCGTTTATTTCAGGAAGTTCCAGATCGATAATGCAGAGATCGAAACTTTCGGCGGATATTGTTGGCAGCAGATTCTCCATGCGAGTTATGCTTTTGCATAGTATGTTGCTTTGCTGTGAAGCGATGCTTACAATGCCTTCTGCTACAATCGGATGATCGTCGACAATCAGTAACTTGTATATATCTGGATTCATTTTACTTTAAATTGTAGTGTGAATATATTGTTGTTCTCAGACGATTCTTTTTGGATAGTACCGTCGATTGCTTTGGCACGGTCGTTTACAGTCCGAAGTCCTATTCCTCTGCTGTTTGCTTTATGAGGGGTAGTTACAGTACCATCGTCGGTTATTTTCAATGTATATTGCTTTTCGTGCTCAGAATAAAGGCTGACGGAAATGCAGTGTGCATTGGCGTGTTTGACAATATTCATGGTGATTTCCTGAACTATACGGTATAATTCGTATGCTGTTTCATTCGGTATCGGGTTGCACGAACCGGATGTATATGTGACTTGTATGCCTGTGTTTTCACTTAACTTGTCGGCATATTGATATAATATTTCATCCAGACTTAAATGCTCAAATTCGGGAGGCATCAGCTCATGGGAAATATTACGTACATTGTTTCTTACCTCTTTGATGAGCGTACCTAGTTCCTGTACGTTGTCAGAATTTGTGGTATTCTCTATTTTCATTTGTAATCCTAACAGATCGTTGGCAATGCCGTCGTGCAACTCTTTGGCAAAATATTTGCATTCTTCTTCCAGCCCTTCTATGTAGCGTCGCGCTGCATTCAGCTCATTTTCCTGCTGGAGCAGTTTGATCTTTCTTTCTGCCATTCGTTTTTTGTAGTGCAATGTCAGTATAACTATCAATACGATAACCAGCAGGCATCCGACGCATACGGAGGCTTTGAGCAGGAAAGCTTGATGTGCCAGTTTCTCTTGTTCCAGTTTGCTGATTTGCAGCTCTTTTTCCTGAGTCTGGAACTTGACATTAAGTTCTGCCATTTTCTGAGTCAGATTATGCTGTGCTAGCGTGTCTGTCCACATACGTGCGCTGTCCATGTATATATATGCCAGTTGCTTGTTCCCTACTGCATCGTAACATTGGGCTATTTGTGTCAGTAGTGTTTTGGGTTCGCTGCCTGTGTTCCTTTTACGCAGCCACAACAGATCTTGAAGGGCTTTTGCATAGTTTCCCCTTTTCATCTCCATACTGGCACGTACCTGAATATAGCCAATGGCTGCGATTCCGGAAGATGGAATTTCTTTCAGAAGCTTGTCGCCAAGCTGAAGATACCAGTTTACCGAATCTGCTTGCTCTTTCTTTTCGAATATTCTTAATAATGAGGGCATACATCTTATTTTCCATGTCGTGGAGTTATTGCCGGCTTGACTGGCTATTTCCCAGGCTTTTCGGATTGAATATTCTGCTTCGTCCAGCTTGTTTACTTCAACTTTAATGCCGCTACGAAGCTGCCAGGTATGGAATGCTACAAATATGTCATTGCTGTCTTGTGCATGCTGGGCGGCCAGATCTGTATATTTTTCGGCTTCGTTTAACAGACGTATGTTGAAATAAAATATAGAAACGTTGTTGTAAATATGTGTAATCCATCCTTCGTCTTTGTATTTTAGGGCAGCATCGAGGGCCTTATTGTAGTAGTAAATGGTTGAGTCGTTCATGTGCTGCCGGCGATAAAAGATAGCAAGGTCATTGTATACGCTGATGTGTTTTTCCAGATCTTTGATTTGTGGCAGATAAGGAAGAACACTTTTTTTCATGTTGAAAGCTTCGTCATCTTTCCCTACGTACGACATAAGGGTAGCTTGTTCATTCAATAGAATGGGGTATACAGGAGATTGTTTTGCTTCGGGCATGGCAAAGGCACTGTCGAAAGTCTGCTGGGCTTGATCAAGTTCACCTTTTTCCATTAAGCTGGCTGCACGTTCATATAACCTCATCAGCAATGTGTCGGCTGGTATTGTTTCTGAATGGAGCGGACAGATTTCCGATAATAGCAGTATCAACAGTAAATAGCGGTATATTTTTTTCATAGTGTTTAGCCGTGAATATTCTGAGAGCAAATATACGGCTTTTATTTCCATTATTTCTTTATCAGGAAGAGATAATGGCTTTTTACTTATGATTTAAAAAAATAATCACCTTTTTAGGTGACAAATAGTAATCAGTTTTATTTGTTAATTTGCAAAAACAGCAATAAAGAGAAGTTTGCTTGCTCAATATGGAGCGGGTGAACCGGGGTGGGAAAGCTAATAACATAAAAATAAAGGCATATGTATATGAGAGTATTAGGAGCAACAGCATGTTCTATTGTTGCATTGATTTTATCTTCTTGTGGTGGAAGCACATCTTCTTCGGAAGGTATGTTGGGTGAAATTCCTGCATATTATGAAAAGCAGGGATTGGATTTTTGTGCTCAGGTATCAGAAATAGGTAAGGCAAGTGGGTATTCGCAAGATCAGGAAACAGTTGAGAAAGTGGTTAAACTGGCAATGGATCTTTCGGAGAAAAGCAAGGAAGAAGGAAAGACACTGGCTGATAAGTTGATTGGGAAGGTTGTAAGTTATCAGGAAACGGAGGGCTTGCCTTATAAAGTTGTATCGGATGTAACTATTACGGATATTGAATTACCTTCTTTTACTTTCAATTCGTTCATGTTCGACGAACTGAAAGTTGAGCTGAAATATCAGGTTGTTGCTACGGAAGACATATCAGAACGTTATCTTTTTACATATTGCTTTATAACGGATACGGAAGGAAATAATCTGGATTGTGCCTCGTTTACCGGAAAGGCTGAGGGGAACCCTATAGCCGCAGGTGATACGGTAACGGTTGCTGATGATATTAAGATAGCAATGGTATCTGCTGATGTCTTGAATAAATTTCACACTTTGAAATTTGTTTCAGAAGCTACTTATGAAGAACAGCGTGAAACTATTAATAAGCAGATGGAACAATGGATTAAGGAGTATGAAACGAAAATGACTCCGGAAGAAAAACAGTAATGACTGATAGAAATATTGGGGCTTTGGAAGAAGCCTGAATGTCCTTTTTATTTAAAAATGGTTGTAAAAAAATCCCTTCACATTAGCTTGACTTTGGAGTGTAAAGCTAAGTGAGGGGATTATTTTTTAAGTGTATCAGATATGAATTATATTAGAAAGTAGGTAATGTTACTTTAAAGAGGTCGCTGGGTTGGTGTTCACGCTGGATGACCTCTAACATTTTTTTTACTATTGACGGATTTTGACTGGCTACATCGTGATCTTCATGCAGATCTTCCTTCAAGTTGTATAGTGATGGGATTCCTTTCTTGATGATAAGTTTCCAGTCGCCCATACGTACTGCCATCTGATCGGTTTCATGGAACTCCCAGTATAGGAATTCATGTTCTTTCTGTTTTTTGTCGTTCCCTAGAAGGGTAGGGGCAAAGGATATTCCGTCGAAATGATCTTTATTCTTACCTGGGAACTTTTTGTCACCTATCAGTTCGCAGAAAGTAGGCAGGATATCATAAAAAGCAAGTTGGTGGTCGTTGGTTGTTCCGCTTGCAATATGTCCTGGCCAGCGTACGATGAATGGAATACGGATGCCTCCTTCATGGCATTGGCGCTTCAGGCCTCTTAGCTTGCCGTCTCGTCCGAAGAATTCAGGATCGGCTCCTCCTTCTTCGTGAGGTCCGTTGTCGCTGCTAAAGAAAACGATGGTATTTTCATCCAGTCCTTTTTCTTTGAGCTTTTTCAGAATTTCTCCTACGTAGCTGTCCAAACGGGTAATCATACCGGCAAAGTGTGCATGAGTGTGGTCAGAAGGATTATATCGTGATCCTTTTTCGCCGCCCCATGTCTTGTCGGTAAAGAATTTCTTTTTATAATCGTTAAAGATGGAGTCGTGTGGTTGTGCCAGTTCTGCATGGGGAAGGGTGTATGTGAAAATGCCGCAGAATGGTTGCTCTCCAGTTTGTGCGTCCAGCCATTTCAGCGCCTCTTGATGAATAAGGTCTGCCGAATATTGCGGGCGTTTGAAATAGTCGTCACCAAACATCGGGTACTTGATATTTTCTTCCAGTACGATACGTTTCACTTCCTTGTCGCCTTTTGAACGGCTATAGCGATTTAAAAAATTAGGATAGTATAAGTGTGCCTGGAACTGACATATGTATCCGTAGAATTCGTCTACGCCTCGTTTATCGGGAGTAGACCAGGAGCCTTCGTAACCTCCTGCCCATTTGCCGAACATACCGGTTGTGTATCCGTTCTTCTTCATGACTTCGGGGAGGATAACATGAGCTGAATCGTACGGTTCCTGACCGACAACTGCGTAATCTTGGTTCTCTCCGTAGGTTACGACTGCCGACTGGGGCCAGTATTCCTTGTTGCCTCGTACGTGAGTGTGGCCGCTATGTTGCCCGGTCATCAGGGTTGCACGTGAAGGAGCACTTACAGGACTTCCTGCGTATGCTTGTGTAAAACGCATCCCTTCTGCTGCCATTTGGTCGATATGAGGGGTATTGATTAGTTTTTGTCCATAACAGCCCAGATCGCCATATCCCATATCGTCGCATAGTATAAAGATGATATTAGGAGCTTTATGCTGGGAGAAGGCGCTGGCAGTACTTATTAGGGCAGATAAAATCAAGCATTCTTTTTTCATGGTATTGTTAGGTTTTTATTCGATAAGTATTGTATAAAATATGCTATTGTAAGGTTTCTCCAAGGTATATTATTACAAAGTTAATTAAATCGTTGTAATTCTTTGTCTTACATGATCTTAAATAGTGTAAATAGGGATGAGCCTATGGATATAGTATACTAGATATCAGCTTGAGTGTTCTTCAAGTTGGTATCTAGTATTCTGTTTTATAAGATAATGTTTTGCTGCTTTCCTTCCAGCCATGTTTTGATATTTTGGAATACAATTTCTGCCCGCGCTTCCATTGACTCGGCAGAAGCGAAGGCTATATGCGGAGTTACAATTGTATTTTTACTATGCAGTAACGGATGATTTGTATCGAGTGGAGGTTCATTTTCGAATACATCGATTCCGGCTCCGCTTAGATATCCTTCGTTTAAGGCTTGGGCTAGTGCTTCCGAATCAATTACTCCTCCACGGGCTGTATTTATTAAATAAGCTCCCTGTTTCATTTTGCTGATACGTTCTGCATTAATCAGGTGATGAGTTTCGGGAGTGAGCGGACAGTGAAGTGATACGATGTCTGATTGTTCCAGCAGTTCATCTAGTGTTACGAAATGAATGAAGGAAAGTTCATTACCCGTTACATGACGTTTGTTGCCTAAAATTGTACATCCGAAAGCGTGGCACAGTTCGGCTGTACGTGTTCCGATGGCTCCTGCTCCTACGATACCGACAGTCTTTCCTCTCAGTTCACATCCTACCAGGCCGTCTTTTGTCCTTCCTTCCCGACAGCGTTCAGATACCTGAGGTACGTTTCGGAGTAAGGAAATCATCATGCAAAGGGCCAGCTCTGCTACCGATTGTGTAGAATATCCTGCAGCATTGCTTACTTGTATTCCTTTGGCGCGGGCTGCTTCAAGATCAACATGGTCTACACCTGTGAATGCAACGTCAATATATTTGAGTTTTGAACAGCTGTTGATAACTTCTGCTCTCAACGGCATGTTGGCTATCATAATAATGTCGGCATCTTTAGCTTCTTCTATTTGAACTGCTGGATCGGTATTTTTAGGATAGGCCTTAAATTCATGCCCGGCTTCTGTTAGTGGAGCTATGTGGCGTTGCAGGGATAATTCGCTGATTCCCAATGATTCTAATAATACGATTTTCATTTTCTTAGTTTATTTATAGTTGTATAAAGGTTCTTGGTATGTTCAGTTAGAACCATTTTATTCTGCGGAAAACGATGAAAGCCATGGCCGACAGGAAGATCGATGAAAAAACAATGATGGAAAAAGCATGTGGAACTTCTTCTATATGTATGTCGACATTCATACCGTAGAAACTGGCTATCAGTGTAGGGACCATCAGAATGATAGACAGACTTGTCATACGTTTCATGATGGTATTTACGTTATTCGATATGATTGATGCAAAGGCGTCCATTGTTCCGGTCAGGATATCGCTGTAGATATTTACCATATTGTGAGCCTGTTTCAGTTCAATCAGGACGTCGTCTGTCAGTTCTGGATTTTGGTAATCTTTCTCATTGAAAATGTTCTGTAACTTCCCCACCATGACTTCATTTCCGCGGATGGAAGTGTTGAAGTATACCAATGTCTTCTGCAGATTCATTAATCGGAGCAAGTCTTCATTTCTGATACTTTGCTCTAATTCTTTTTCTGCCATGCTTACTTCGTTGTTTATCTGCTTTAAATATTTTAGAAACCATACAGCTGATGAATAGATAATGCGTAAAATCAGTTCGTATTTATTCGGAATATTGATTGATTTACGGCAGATATGCTGAATGAAATCAGGTATCATTTCGGTTGAATGGTAGCAGATGGATACTATAATTTCATTGTTAGTAATAATACCAATGGGTACAGTTGTGTATGGCACCTTCTGATTAGGTGTTTGTACGGGTATACGTAAAATGGTAAGTAGCCAATTCCCTTCTGTATCTGTACGAGGACGTTCGTCGGTATCGGCTATATCGTTTAAAAAGGAAGTTGGAACTTTTAGATCTTCTCTTAAAAATTTGAAATCATCATCGGTAGGGCATTCTACATTTACCCAGCAGTTAGGAAGCCAGTTGTTTTTTTCTACGAAACCTCCTGTTTCACTGTAAAGATACTTTCTCATTGCGTTGCTCCTTTCTTATTTTGTATCCGCCGATGGTGTGAGCAAGGCAATAAATAGATTCAAAACCTCGCTTACTCCCGGAGGAGAAGGTTAATACTACTTGTGCACGTTCGCGAGTTTGAATCGTCCATGATTATTTTTATTTTTAGGTTACAAAAAAAGTTCGTCTTGTGAACGAACTTTTTTGCTCTTCAGGTTGGACTTGAACCAACGACCCTCTGATTAACAGTCAGATGC